>Ga0213921_1000093_pt1 | contig 34544 bp, 50 predicted proteins | sample McNCre2017MG_FD_165041 | JGI IMG/M metagenome (GOLD analysis project Ga0213921, IMG submission 165041) | Freshwater microbial communities from McNutts Creek, Athens, Georgia, United States - 20-17 MG | ecosystem: Environmental > Aquatic > Freshwater > Creek | place: USA: Georgia | collected...
ATCCTTAAAACTTTGGTGAGCTGCCCGGGATTCGAACCCGGAAAAACCTGCGGTCTAAACGCAGTAACTGTGCCAATTTGTATATGTCAGCAGCTCAATAAATCTTTAAACCCTACATCTGAGTTTACCCATAGCAGCAAACTTCGCAGCAGATTCTGCGCTATATGCTGACGCAGCAGCTTTTTTTAATTTAAAATAAACAGGATGTATTCTTTGGGCTGACACTCTACCAACTGAGCTACAAGGTGCATTCACACCTTGGGTGGACTCGAACCACCGACGTTCTGCGTTTAAGAAGATTGCTGCAAACATCCTAAAACTGGTTGAAGAGGACGGAACGGCGTATTTTCCATCGACGGAGCCTGTCTTACTCAACGCCGTATAGCTTCCGCAGGCGACAGGCATAAGTTGCGCTCTTCAAAACTTTGGTGGATAGTCACGGTAACGATCCGTGCGGGCTGAAGCAAGATCTTTACAGGCTCTCTCACCTCCTTAGTGGTCTAACTATCCATTTGAAACTTAGTACTCCCACGGGGATTCGAACCCACGTCGTTCCAGCCCATCTGACCGGTCTTACTAATTGGTAGTCCAGCTGGGTAACGCTCCCAGGACTTGCCCTCATCTAGAGCCTTGGCAGTTTATAAATCTGCGTGTTTTCTTTAAACTACTGGACCAATGTTTTTATAAACTCTAAATTTATTTGTCTATCTGATAAAATCACTACTACAATATCGTTAATTTCCATAGCAGATTCAATCTTGCGTCGATCCATTTTTATTAAATAATCGTTCTTTGGATCTAAAAATATGTTATGTTTTGGAAGATAAAAATCTGGAATATACCTACGAATTTTTCCATTGTCGTTCCACTTATAACCTTGCCTAACTTTAACCCATTCTATATCTAACTTATCAAGTATTTCTGCAACTCTAACCTCATAAGACGATTCTAAAATGACACTAGGTTTATATTCAACATTTTTACTGTATTTCGAATGTTTAGCTAATCGTTCACATGCTTTGATTGACAACAAATCTTTGGTGGTTTCTGAGTGGCGGAACGTTCCAGCCTCAAACCCGCCCATCGAGGCACCAAGTTTGCCATAATATGATTGTTTGTCTCTATTGACATGACTTCGGCTAACATGCCCGCAAAGCCCAGCCCTACTATTAAACACCTTTCCACACACATCGCAGAAACACTCGACCATTTTCGATAAATACGAAGCGTTTCTATTAGGATTTAATTTACATAATCGTTCATGATTATGAAGTGAATTTAAATTTTTACATTCTTTGTTACAAAATTTACATACTAGCATAAGTTATTCCTCTTATGCTATTTATGATTAAATCTTCGCCGCATGCCAATGCTTGGGAGCAATTTTGAAACTTGGTGCTGAGTGTAGGATTCGAACCTGCGGGGGATTACTCCGGTTGCTTACAAGGCAACTGCCGTCAACCACTTGGCTAACTCAGCAATAATAAATTGGTACACCCATACGGAATCGAACCGTCTCCTCATCCTCTTCAGGGACACGCGCAGACCACTTACGCCATAGGTGCATCGTTCGGCAGGAGTAGATAGAATCGAACTATCATAGAGTGCTTTGGAGACACCCACACTACCATTGTGTTATACTCCTAAAAATTAAACAGGATTCCATTTTTGTCAATGTATCAGATTGATTTTATAAAAATGTTTGCTGAAAGAATCCTAAAACTTGGTCTCTCGCACACGATTCGAACGTGCATCCTCTACGCCCCAAACGTAGTGACTTAACCAGATTAGCCCAACGAGAGATAAAACTTGGCACTGCTGACGGGAGTCGAACCCGCGTATCTCGCTAGACAGGCGAGTATAATGAGCCGTTATATGACAGCAGTATAAAACTTGACAGGATGAAACTTTTTCGATTAACGGTCGATTGTTTAGAGTGCTGAACTCATCCTTGAAACCTTGGTGGAGTTGGCGAGCCTCGAACTCGCAAATGTCTGCTTGCAAAGCAGGTGCTGTACCAATTGAGCCACAACCCCATGAAATTCTAATATGCAAATAGTAAATTATGAATTAACCACTTGCATATTACCTTTCAGTAATACGGTTCTACTTTGGCTTTTCAACTATGATCTCGTCCACCAATGCTGGGCATGACTTCCAACACGGCGAACCTAAGAACTTGTACTATACAGTTGATTTATACCCTCGGAAGTATCCGATATTAGTATCACGGGGTTTACATCATAAGACAATACGTTCTTTGAGACTCGGTATCCAAATTTTGCTAACAGATAGAACTACCTGCGATGCCCGACGACATCTATTTGAGGTGTACACCCCAAAATTCTGGTGGTTGCCCTAGGAATCGAACCTAGCCAGCCCTATGAGCTTCGGATTTACAGTCCGAGCCGCGTCCATAGCGGTATATGCAACCAATTAAAGCATTGAGCTGTCTAGGTTGGACTCGAACCAACAAAGGGATTAACCCATACTCGATTAACAGTCGAGGCCGATGCCTATTCCGGTCACTAGACAGCTCAATGCTCTTATTACTAAACAGGATCTCTCTTTTAAGTGCTATCCGCTACACCACACAAAGTTTTACCTTTGCGCTGGGATTCGAACCCAGCCCGTTTTCGCTCAATGAAATTAGAAAGGTTGCTGAAAAGATCCTAAAACTTGGTACTGCTGACGGGTTTCGATCCCGCTTCCTTACCGTGAAAGGGTAATGTCCTAGCCACTAGACGACAGCAGTATAACTACGTTCACTTACAAGTGAATTTGGCTGAGGAGGAAAGACTCGAACTTTCTAACCTGAGGTCAAAGCTCAGTATCCATACCCTTGGATATCTCCCCATTAAACTTCTAACAGAATACCGTTTGCTTTCACAGCCTATAGTGAATTTAGTGTTTGCTGAAAGTATTCTAAAATTTTGGAGCGGATGACGTGATTCGAACACGCGACGAACGGCTTGGAAGGCCGACACTCTACCAACTGAGTTACATCCGCATCGTTAAATAAACAGAATGGAATTTGTCGCGAGACATTGAAAGATCGCTGTTGTTTGCAGTATCCATTCTAAATTTTGGTGCATCACCTTGGGATCGAACCAAGGACTTATCACTTATCAAGCGATTACTCTACCACTGAGTTAGTGATGCGATAAAAAATGTACTTCTGAACTAATTGGTGGTTGATAGTTCTACTAATAAACTATCAACCTTAAATTTGATGTGAGCTCTTTCGATGCAATTGCATGAACCTAACTATCGCTTGATATTATCTCAATTAGGGCCTCTTCATGCAACCTACTCACAACATTAACAACGTCGGAATCGAACCGTGGAACTTTTAACCACTGTGTGATCTCACAGTATGCCACCAAGCATTCATTGTTAATCGTTTGAAGTTCTGAAAATTTCCAAAACTTCGAATGTAGCGGACGTGGGATTCGAACCCCGCATCAGGGTTATGAGCCCTGCGTTCTACCGTTAAACTACCTCCGCAACTTGTAACACACTCTTATCGAATGTGTATAACTAACGATTCAGTGTTAGCAGATTTGAACTGCTATCTCGCCATAAGCGATGTTACTTACACCAAACACTAACTCGTTAGTTATATTTGAATTTTACAATAGCGCGTTCCTGTCCGCTACTTCACTCCTCAAATACGCCCATTATTCGTTTTTATACAGGTTGGATTGGCTCGCGTTGCTCATTCCCTGTTGCTACTGTTTAAGCATTTTACTACAGTTTGTTTCTGTTGTAAAGCACTTTGTTTGCACTGCATCAACTTCGTTTCCGTTGTTGCTACAGTTTCGCTATATTAAACTAATGTGTGTAATTTGTAAAGCACTTTCTACACATCATTTGCAGCTTGGTGAACTAAGTTGCATCGTTTGCTACAGTTCAAACATTGTACAACAACTCACTTTCTTTGTAAAGCACTTTGTTGTATGTTGGAACTTGCTGTTTACTGCACACTTCCAACATGTCGCTATAGTACACACATCCAATAAGTTTGTAAAGCACTATTTGCTTTAATATGCTATTTAGTGAGAAAAATTTTAAATTTGTACCATTTTGATATAATTGAGCAAAAATATCTTCGACGAAAGTTAGAACTTCTTAACCTTTGCATAATAACTTTTGTATTTGGCGGGTGTAAATACCTCTTCAGATTTATATTTCTTGGCGGCACTAGACGATTTAAGAATTACTTTGGGTTTTATGTGCCCGCTTTTCATGTGTGCATCGGAAATGTTATCGCCGTTATCTATGATGAACGATTTAGTTTCTACCCAAAAATGTCCACTGTCATTGAAATCGCCGCCATGAATGGTGTGTGGGACATAGTATTTGTCTAATTCAGTTGAAATATACCTAGATGCGTGAGTGCAAGTCGCAAGTCCATCATTGAACTTCTTATCTATGATAGCACTCGTCTTCTTAAAGACACTATCAGATATCTTCCTAAGCAACCTCTCTTCACTGTCAATAGTTTTAACATCGCGCCAATCACGAGCTGCCGCACCACTTTCAAACAATTTGCTGGGTTTCATATCGCCACTCTCATTTTATCAAACCAAAAAATATCTTCGCCATGTGTAAGTTGGATGTTTTTAAACCGCTTTCTTTGTATGCCAGCATCAACTTGCATTTTAACAAGTTCAGCCACACTCCGCCCACTACCCGCGCCTATATTCCACTTCCCAGTCGAACTATACCGTAAAGAATTGTGACTTCCATAGGGTCGAGACGCATTCTTTGATTGGATGACGTGTATTACATTATCCCCACCGTCCGAATATCTAGCCACACTATATTGTAACGTCGAAGCCGCTGCACCATTTGCGCTATAACATTCAGAATAAAGGCTAAGAATTTGAATGTCTCCAACCACGTTAAAAATTACATCGACGGTAGTCATTACCTTTATAGGCGGGGTTACTACTTTTGATTGCGAGTCGGAAACGCCTGCTATTCTTGAATCAACAAATGCTACCATGATTAACCGCCTACAAAAATGGACACTACTGCATTAGTTCCACTTACAGAATCTACTGACGCATTAACGAATGGCCATAGAGCATTGAACGTTAATGCGTCCGTTGCTGCCGTCGTGCCGTTCAAAATAATCGAACCTAATGGGACATAATTTGTGCCATTCAAAGATGCGGTAAGCGTGATTGTTGCTTGCACGGAACCTGAACCAGAAACAACTGCCTGAACGATTGCGGGCGATCCAACACAATTAGGGATGGTCAATGGAATTTGGGGTGTTAATGATCTGAACGCGTAAGCTGTACCAGTTCCGACAGACAGCCATTTCTTCTCGACAGAAACCGTGAATGTGTTTACATCGACAACTGTTACAGTTAAGTTTGGCGCATCTGGTAGATCCACGACATCGCCTGTGGCTAACCCGTGCGCGTATGATGTGCATGTAAGAATGCCGTTAGACCAGATAGCTGTAAACGATAATGGACGACTTGCTTTAGAAACCCTGCTGGACATTAGTTCTTCTCCTTAATATATATACCATAATTTAGCACTTTAGTTTAGCCAATAAGGCGGCGTAAGGTGAACTACATCAAGCAAAAATAATGCAGCTTGTTAGCCGCAGTTATGATTCTTACAAGTTCTTACCTTACGTCAAAGCCAATTTGATTAGGAGTGCTTTGGTACAACGACAAATAGTGTCTTCCTGCCATATTGGCAATTGTGCTCAATCAGAGCTACTAACTAATTTGTGTTAAGAGTGGAAATTATCAGGTGGAGTTACGATCTCCCAAACGCTAAGTCACCTCTGCAAGAACCTGTTTTTACTGTACGCCCCTTAGCAATACAATCGCGTCGCCGCCTATGTTGAACGCGTGGTGGAAAGTTACCACCATACCCCTCTACTATCCACGGTACACGGAAGGGATGCACTATCGCTTCTGAAGCTAGACTTCAACGCTGTTGGGAGCGCGTTCAAACGAGTTGACATGTTTATTTAGTGCGAATTGTTCCGAAATTACATTTATTTTTCGAAATAAATATCACAACTTAAAATCAAAGTTTTTGTTATAATTTGTATTTGGTGTAAACATATTGGAGAGCACATGGTTATTACGGTAGGTAGCATTTGTAGTGGAATTGAAGCTGCATCAGTGGCGTGGGAAGGTACAGAGTTAAAAGTGCAATGGGTTTCTGAAATTGCTAAATTTCCCACGGAATTTTTAAAGCACACATATCCATCAATCCCTAATCACGGGGATTTATCGAGTATTCCTGAAAAGATTAAAGCAGGCGAAATTGTCCCACCTGACATGATTTGTGGTGGAACGCCATGTCAAGCATTTTCTATGAACGGTTCGCGGAAAGGGCTTGAAGATGAAAGAGGTAATCTTACTCTCAAGTTTGTAGATATCATTGAGCAAAATGATGAAACACGATTGCAAATGGGTTTAGGGGGCACTACGATTTTTTGGGAAAATGTAGTTGGTGTTTTGTCTGACAAAACAAACGCATTTGGCTGCCTTTTAGCAGCACTTGCTGGATATGATACGCCACTAACTACAAACAAAAGTTGGCCACTTGCAGGTATAGTTCGAGGGCCAAAGAGAAACATTGCATGGCGAGTTTTAGATGCAAAATACTTCGGAGTGTGTCAACGTCGACGGCGAGTATATTTAATGGCTGGGGGTAAGGACTTTTTCCCCGAAAAGGTATTATTTGATGAATATAACCCAACCGCAATTGATACTAAACCGAATTTTGATTTAACGTTCAACAAAGACGGGTATAACTTTGAACTGTTCCGCGATCATACTGCATGTATTCTTGCTGGTTATGGCCCAAGCTACTCGGATGAATTTGTAGCGGGTAATTCATCTGTATTTGTAGTGCAAGACGGTGCAATCAGAAATTTTTCACCGCTAGAGTGTGAGCGGTTAATGGGATTTGCCGATAACTATACTAATGTGTTAGGTGCAACAAATACTAAACGCTATCATGCACTTGGAAACTCTTGGGCAGTGCCGGTAATCAAATGGCTAGGGAGTAGATTGGTCAAGCATTTATCACGGCCGGATAAATTACCAGATTATGCCGGTAGTATATCGTTGATTTTACCAAATGCAAAAAAACTGGCCCTTAGTGATGGCACTATTGTCAATTGTTCTGATAAACCTACACACCCGAATTATGGAAATATCTATGATGTTGTCGATGGTAAATCTGCTACTATTCCGTACCTATCACTAAGAACATTAAATGCCATGATTCAAAGGGGTATCAGAAAGAACCTAAAACTACACCCTAGATTAGTCGAAGTTTTAAAATCGCAGTTTGGTGATCAAGTAGTGTTTACTAGAAACTGATCAATTGTTCTAGAGCTGCCATGACTAAAACCCTAGTTCTAACCATCAATGGTTGTAGAAATTGTCCTTATTATCAAGTTTGGCAGCATAATGAACCCCCGACTTGCAAACTTTCGAACAAGCCTTTGCCGTTTGAAGTAAGAACTGACAGTCACGATGGATCTAAATATGCACATTTCATAGGCGGAGTTGCTGAATGGTGTGAAATTCCGACGGACCCAAATATAAAGCACATCTTTACAAAATGACTACAGAACCAAGATATGTGATTTATCAAGCCATAGATGATCGTGTTACTAAAGTATTCTTTGAAGGTGAAACTTTTACTAAGGAAGAAGTGATCAGGATAACCGGCTGGTTTAATCCAAAAACTCAAGCTGGATTATTTGAGTTGTTAGATACAGAGGCACCACCTTGGGTTGTTAATCCTGACCTCTACGAAATTTACATAGAATATACAGACAAAAGAATATGTCCAATATACAAACGTCTGATGAATTTTTGGCCAGCTTAGATGATGTAAGGTCTTAGTTTAAAACTTGGAATTTTAGGTGGCTACAGATTTGCGATTTTGGCTTTGGTCTAGCAGTTCCGCAAGCTGAATACGGGGTCATTCGTCACCCTCAAAATGTCGAATATATTTGGTTAGATATACCTAGAGATACGTTTGCTAAATAAAGATTGTGATATTTGAGGTTGATATGAAAAAGAAATCTGAGGAATTGCTTTACGTTCAAAAGAAAATGGAAAGGAGAGATGTACTTATTGTCCTATTATCTGCTCATTTGTTTCTAACCATAATTTCTATTGTTTATATAACGGATGCGACCGCGCGATCTGAATTGGCATGTGCTATCGTTTTTGGTAATGCCATATGGCTAATGCTTGAGATGTTATTCTTTGGTATTTTTACTCACGTCCTTTCTACCAAGGCAGATGCGCATTGGGCGTATCTTGTGGAGTTTCGACAAAAGAATTTAAGCAATGAAATCCGAAACTAAACGGTTAAAAGTGGTCACCGGCAGTTTTTATACTGTGGGTGGATCTTGGTTAGTTGAGCCTGTGCGTGAATTTATCAAGAATTCGTTGACACACTTTCCAAGCGTGCTAGACCCATTTGCAGGCGACGGGCATTTGTTGGAAGTTTGTCAGAACGAATTCGGGTGTGATATCGGCGGGTTTGATATTAAACAAGGAAAGTGGGAAATAAACGATAGTCTTGTAGGCATCCCAATTCGTTCTAGCCAGATGATAGTTACCAACCCTCCGTACTTAGCGAAGAATAGCGCGACTAGGAAAGGAGTTGGGAACGACGTATCTAAGTATTTTCTAGACACGCAAGATTCCGATCTGTACCAAGTTGCATTAAGGAAATGTTTAAATTCTACTCGATTTGTGGTTGCTATCGTACCAGAAACTTTCATTCTGTCAACGTTTCCGAAGCACTCGCTAGTATCCGTATCGGTTATCGAGGATAACCCATTCGGGGACACAGATGTTCCTATTTGTGTAGCGTGTTTTGATACCACATATAAGTGGGGTGAAACAGATGCGAAGATTTACAAAGGTAATGATTATTGCGCGACCTTGGGCGAAATTAAACAGTGCAGAACAATGTTTGTGAAATGTGAAGGAATCCGATTTAATAATCCCAATGGTCAGATTGGCCTTCGTGCTATTGACGGTTCTGTGAACAGAATTGAATTTATGGCAAGTTCTGAGTTAAATTATCCAAACGAAAAGATAGGTGTGTCGAGTAGGGTAATAACTAAAATCTTTTTAGACGGTGTTGGTAATTCGGAATTACCAATCGTGATCAAAACTGCAAATTCGATATTAGAGGAACTTAGGTCGAAATCCTTCGACCTGATATTGTCTCCGTTCAAAGGAAATACCAAGTCTGGGGTTAGACGACGTAGATTGGATTATGCCTTGGCTAAAGGCATTATATCTACGTCGATGATGCGTGTGCGTGTGGGATGTGGTATTACTTGGTGAATGTTATAGTAACCACCATATTCTCAGAACATTTGCCAGCCAGCGCAAATTTATTTCTGCCAAATTCCTTCAGCGAAAAATAATACGAACGAAATCTGCCTACGTTTTCGATGTAGGCATCGTCAATCTGTAAGTTGGTTAATAGACTAACGCATAGCGATTCCGATATCGGGTTAGAAAACGTGCCAGCCGTAACTTCTAATTCCGTTTCCCTAGCTTTATAGGATATGTGTGGCAATGTCTTGATGCCGACCGGTACGCCTTCTTTCCAGTCTAAGACAGTGTCTTCAATCGCGTATAGTGTCTGTTTGTTGTCGTTACTGCCAATTTTATAGTTGACAGCATATAACACTAACCATGAAGCACATAAGAAAATACCAATCGAACCTAAAACGATTAAAAATCTACGTTTTCGCATACGACTTCACCCTTCATTGTATAGCCTGTCAGTTTATTTCCGCTGGCAAGTCCCTCAGTTGACAACCAAACGTGGGTATTTTTATCCATTGTATAAGTGCCACCTTTGTATCCTTCGAACTGCTGCCCAATGCAGGAAATTACATAATTCATCACTTCGTTGGCAGGCTGTTTACGGCCGTTACTTTCAAATGCAATATCGTCATAATACCCACGGTAGGAATGTGCGCATTCAAGCGCATCGATTTGTTTATCGGATGGGAACGACGACAATTGTTCTACAAGTTCTGCGATAGTAAGTTGTTTCATTTTGTATTCCCTCTAAAAGTTAAACTACGTTATTGTTGCTTGATGTGCGTATTATACACAAACGTTACATATTTACAATAGCAAAATTGATTAAATTTGCTATTTACATTTCCTAAAGACTGTGTATAATGCACACATCAAGCAACGTATTATTAACTGTTTAGGAGACACAAAATGAAAGTGCAACAACTTATTGAACTATTGGGAGACTTTGATCCAGAAATGGAAGTGCGTTTCGCTTATGATTATGGCGATCGCCAACACACAAAGGTTGCATCTCGAATCAACGATGTAGAGGTAGAAGCTGTCCGCTATAGCGATTACCACAGCATGTACAAGGTGGTAGATGGCGATGATGACGAAGAAAACGTGAAACAAGTTGTGGTGCTGTCATGAAACTTTCTGCGATTGTATTAGGGTTTGGTTTAGGCGTTGTATTAGTTGGGGCTCATTTGCCAGTTCCCGCGTTTATTTTGTGTTTGGTGGCGGGCGGAACAATGGCTCAAGCGGCAGTGAACAACTTGAAAGGGTTAGATCATGAGTAAGAAACATTTTATCGCAATTGCGAAAACGCTGAAAGAACAACACGCAGATCGAAATATGTGTGTTGCAATCGCGCAAACGATGCGACAGTTCAATCCAAATTTCAATTTTTCAACCTTCCTGGAGGCATGTGGACATGCGGAATAACACACAGAAATCCGGCGCACATTCTCAGTTCAAATGGTGTGTCGAGCGTTTGGAAGAGGCCGATGTTTCGTGCCACATCAAATCTATCAAACAAGATGGCAACAAACAACGGTATTATTTGGCGTTGGTTAGCAATAACCCAGCTGAGTTGAACGACCATATTCTGAACTCTTTTGGTACTCAGGAGTGGCTGTATTCGCTAACCTATAAGTTAGGGAAGCGTACTGACTCTCCAACTGGCATGAAAGATAATAATGTTTCGCGGCGTAAAAATGTGAAAGACCTAGCCGTGCAGCGGATGGTAGTCGTATGTTAAATTCCGAACAACAACGAATCGCATTCGTGGTGCAGCGAGGCGGGATTGTATCTGCATTAGAATGGGCTAACCGTACATATCGAGTATATCGTAAGTGCATTCTACATTCTCGCAAACGCGGGCATACAAAACCTCACCATGCGTCGCTGCCAGAATATAGGGCGCAATTCATCGAAAGTTGCGTGGCATTGCGCAAATTTATTTACACGGCTTCAGTTACATAGGACTTTACATTTTCTAAAAAGTGTGTATAATACACACATCAAGCAACAATAACGTAGTTTAACTTCAAAGGAGCCATAAATGTGCCATACAAAATTTTCATTAGAAGGGCTGAAACGGTTACAACGTGCTGGTGGTATAATGTACGTTCAACTTCCAAAAGGCGTATCTACAGTTTCACAATTGCGCGAATGTTGTAACGAAACCGTACCTGACGAACTGGTAACCGCATGGTTTAACTGCGTTACTGCAAAGCTGGAATTAGAAGCAGCTATGTCTAAATTTGGATTGGGCGAATAAAATGAGCTTCTACAACATACCAAAGAATTTGACAGACTTAAATCACTTCCGCAACAATCCTATGGTGCAGTTTAAGGAAGAAACTGTAGGTGGCGTTGAAGTTGTTATCCCGTGTTACATGATCGCCGATGCTGATCTGTGGAAGCAGCCGTTCGCAACTGAATTGCGAGGACACGTTTTCCGAAAAGACACGGGTGAGTTAATTTCCGCCGCATTGCCAAAATTCTTCAACGTAGGTGAAAAGGTGGATACTCAGCGACACATTCTTCCTTGGGACGAAGTGGCTAGTATTGCTGATAAACGCGACGGTTCAATGATCACGTTTGCCGTTATCAATGGAAAGGTGTATGCAAAAACCAAAAAATCGTTCTACTCGGATGTTGCAAAACTTGCACAGGCGCATTTAGATCGCGCTGAATCTGAAGGGGTGGGGTCGCATATCGCTTACGAGTTGGCGTCGGGTCGGTCTCCTGTATATGAATTTTGGCACCCAGAGTGGCAAATCGTGTTGAACTACGGATCTGTCCCATCTGCAACATTTCTCGGTATTCGAGACATGAATAACGGAGAATGGCAACCGGAACACATCGATACAACTGCCCGAATTCAAGACTTAGAAACCTGGCAATATACCGCAGAAGGTGTCGAGGGTGTTGTTGTACAGTTTAAATCCGGGTTGGTGGTAAAAGCGAAAACTGCCTGGTATTTGCGCCAGCACCGCGTTCAAACTGAACTTCGTGAACGCGACGTTGCTGAAATGGCAGCAGACGAAAAATTGGACGATGTTAAATCTGCCATTTCAGAAGCCGGATTGGAGTTAGCGTTGGTTGAAGATATCGAACGTCGTGTTGCGGCTGATATCAATACGGTCAGAAACGAAGTGTTAAAAGTCGTTGCAAATGCAAAACTCGCAAACATTCAAACACCAAAAGAAATGGCAATCCGATATAAAGGGCACATCTGGTTCGGGCTTATTATGAACGAATTTCGTGGTTTGGAAACAGACTACGTTTCCCATTTCAAGAAGAATATGTTAGCGACATATTCCTTGCGATGCGTTTACAACACGAAATTTTAAGTTTCGTGTAAAATAGGACTAACTTAACTTAGGGAGAAAGTATGAAAAGCTGCTTCGTAGTTTTATCAATTTTAGTTTTTTTGTCCGCGTGTGATAACTCGCAGAACGAGATGCACGCACTAACCAACAAAGAGTGGGATCGTGCCAATGAAAACGCTATTTCATATTTTGAAAAGCCTTATATGGTTATGACTAATGGAGTTATTCATTCCGAATATGGTAAGTTCATTTCGTGTCTTAAAGTAGATTCTTCTCCCATCGTTTTTGGTCAGCGTCGAACTGGCTTGGTAGAGTGCAAAGGCACGATTCCACAATACAGTGGCGGGCAGTCGGAAATCGCAGTTTTCTGCGGTTATAGTCAAACACTAACTGGGTGTAGCAATTCGATAAAATGACAATCTATACATATCACAAAGATGGTACATTACCAGAACCTGCGATCGCTGATAAATTTTCGACCGTGTTCGTTTTCGGTTCAAATTTGCAAGGTATGCACGGCGGAGGAGCTGCGAGAGCCGCTTATGAAATGTTTGGTGCGAAATGGTTTTACGGTGACGGATGGGTTGGAAACTCATACGCGATCCCAACCAAGTATGACTACAGAAAGGTGGTACCATTAGATATTGTGCGCCCGTACATTATCAAGTTTTTGGAAACAGCTCAACAGTTCAACAATCATAGCTTCTTCGTAACACGAGTGGGTTGCGGACTTGCTGGCTATCAAGATAGCGATATTGCTCCTATGTTTAAGGGTGCGCCAGTTAATTGCGATTTTCCTGAAGAATGGAAACCATATCTTGAATGAATTAGTAGATACCGTTGAAATTTTCACTGGCGACTTATAGGAGAGTGACATGAATGCAGAAGAAGATTCTACCGACGTAACAGTTACTAAGAGTGATTACGACAAATCGTTTAAAATACTCAAGGATAGAGGTTGTTGGACGTTTGATCAAATTCGACAATTGCTTAATCCGCCGAAAGGATTATATGACGAATATGTTCAATCCGCCATTACTGGGTTATGTGGAAACCATATGACGTTGGAACAAGTTGTTGAAACCGCACAGAAAATCGCAAACATTGCGATGCAAGCTAGACACAAATAAGGAGTTATCATGCAAATCACATCGTTAGACGAATTAACAGATCGCCAATATGTTGACGTCGTTGCTTTAGCTGTCCTGCCCAATTTAGCTTCTAAGCATTATGATTACCCAAACACCTATGTTGAGATTGCAGCCAAAGCGTATAAAATCGCAGAGGCAATGGTCGCAGAACGAAATAAACGAAAGGGAAAGTTTTGACGTTATCTATCATCGTCGCAATCGCGGACAACGGAGTAATTGGGCATAATAACCAACTACCTTGGGATTGCCCGAAAGACTTAAAACATTTCCGGCGAGTTACATTGCACCACGCGGTGATCATGGGGAGAAAGACTTACGAATCGCTGAACGGTCATAATTTAGATCATAGAAAAATGATCGTAGTTTCGTCTAACCCAAATTATGTGGTTCCCGAATATGTTGACGTAGTACCTACGTTAGACGCAGCTATAAAGCGAGCAAATGACTGTGGGTATGCAGATCCCATTGTCATTGGTGGTAAGCAACTATACGAAGCAGCTTTCCAATATGCGAGCACTTGTTTTATAACTAGAATTCATTTAACTCCTGTGGGTGACGTGTGCTATCAACCAGATTTAACAGGTTGGGAATGCGTTTCTAAAGAGACACACCAAACTGAAGATTTTGCATATCAGTTCACACACGAGAAATGGGTTTACAAAATCTAGCGCACCGTCAAACCTGTCTTGGCAGGTGTTTCAACCAATCCAAGAATTTAAACAACCACTACAAACATTTCATGAAAGGTAAGACATGAGTAAATATCGAAACAACGATTATTCCGGAGCAATCACAATGATGTTTTTATTGTTGACAACATTGTCTATCATTGTTGCTGCTGGATACGGGTACGTCCAAAACTTCAAATATGTGTTGCAACATATCAACGACCCAAGTGTAACTGCGGCATTTGTCATGCACGCCATTGGGATTGTCGTTGTTCCTCTTGGAATCATTATGGGGTGGTTCTTTTAATGATTAGACGCAATCACCACCCCGCTGGGCGAGCCAGTAATGCAGTGTTTGGGTTATGTGAAATTCTAGACGGTTCAGTGCGGCTTCTGAGCTTCGGATTTTTGCACACTACCCTAGTATTCGACTGGTCTCGAAAACAGTCTTCACGCTCTTTTCGGCGACAATTAAGTTCTAAATGTTAAGTGCAAATAAGTTCTAAATCATTTCAGATCGTCAAGGGGCTTTACTTAGAAGAGTTAATATCTGAGACTGTTGAAGGAAAGAGACACTATGTTACGCCAGCGGGTAGTTTTCCTTCAATTACCACGGTGTTGTCAGCAACATCTGACAACACTTGGTTGGACGCGTGGAAAGCTAGGGTAGGTGCGGAAGAAGCGGCTAAAATATCACTGGCAGCAACCACGATTGGAACAGGCATGCACTCGCTGTGTGAAGCATATATCAAAGGGGAACCCTCACCCTCTATACCCGGCCCGGCATCTATAATGTTCAAATACCTCAAACCCGCGTTAGATAAATCAATATCGCTGGTTTGTGGTGTTGAGGTTCCCTTGTATTCCTCAAAGTTAAAAATAGCCGGGCGTACTGACTTGATTGCGTTTTGGGATGGAAAACTGTCTGTCATAGACTATAAATCTAATCATTCAGATAGGATGAAGAGTGATGAAGATGTGGAAGATTACAAACAGCAGATCTGTGCATACGCTCTTATGTGGAATGAACGTATGGGTGAGATAGGAGGGCCTACGATCAAGCAAGGAGTTATTCTAATGGCTTCAAAATACGGGCGGCAGATCTGGTTATTCAACCCATACGAATACGAAGCCACAATCAAGAAAAGAATAGAAGCATACCATCTTAAATATATTTGTTAGAAGGTTCAGTTGCCTATAAAATGTATCTAACTTACACAAAGGAGTAAAAAATGAAACTTGCAAAAGCACCAAATCAAAAACCTACACAGAAGCAATCTATGTCTTGGAGTTCTACAGTAACACCAAACCAAATGAAGCGTGGAATTGAAAAGCAGCTTGATAAACGAGCGCACATGACTAAAGACCCACTTGTCAAAACTGCTAAGAAAGGTTAAGGATGGCGTCAGCATTAGAAAAACTACGCAAGGCCTCTACAATCAAAGACACTGCGATTTTATCACAGTCTGTATTTTTTGAAGATAAGGACAGAATTTCTGTCCCAGTGCCCATTCTTAATGTGGCGTTAGGCGGGTCTTTATTTGGCGGTCTTACTCCTGGCTTGACCATGTGGGCTGGACCGTCAAAGCACTTCAAGACTTCGTTTAGCCTGTTGATGGCAAAGGCGTACCTTGATAAGTACCCCGAAGCGGTTTTACTATTCTACGATTCTGAGTTTGGAACCCCGCAGTCATATTTCAAATCGTTCGGTATCGACGCAGATCGGGTAGTACATACGCCGATCACAGATATCGAAGTTCTGAAGCATGATTTAGTGACACAGATGCAAGGGTTATCACGTGGGGACAAAGTCATTATTTTAATTGACTCCATCGGAAACTTAGCATCCAAAAAAGAAATGGACGATGCGCTCGAAGGCAAAACTGTCGCTGACATGACTAGAGCTAAACAACTGAAGTCGCTGTTCCGTATGGTTACCCCGTACTTAACGATGAAAAACATCCCGTTGATTGCAGTGAACCACACTTATAAGACGCTCGAGCTTTACGCAAAGGACGTCGTTGGTGGAGGTTGTGTTGTTGAAGGGACGAAGATTCGTCTTGCTGATGGTTCTCTGAAATCAGTTGAAGACTTTGTCGTTGGTGATTTGGTAGAAACTAAGTTAGGTCCTAAACGTGTTTCTGCAACCTGGAATCCTACTACGCTAGACGATGGGGAGCCCGAGTGCTTCCAAGTTGTATTTGACAATCCATTTGTTGATAACGACTTTGTCGTATGTTCTGATAAGCATAAGTTTTTGGTGAACGGTCAATGGGTAGAAGCAAAAAATCTGTCAGAGTGTGAGGTTGTTGATTCAGTGAGTGGGGGTAGAGTTAAACTAGCTTCAGTTACACCTATCGGACGCCAAAAAGTGTACGACTTGTCCGTAGAAGATGCCGAACACTATGTCCTTGAACATGGTGTTGTAACACATAACACCGGAAGTTACTACAGTTCCGACAATATCTTTATTGTTGGTCGGCGTCAGGAAAAGGACGGGGACGAAGTATCCGGCTATTCCTTTATCATTAACGTAGAGAAGTCCCGTTATGTGAAAGAGAAGTCTAAGATTCCGGTGACCGTTCTGTACGACGGCGGTATTAGCCGTTATAGTGGCATTTTTGATCTTGCGTTAGAATCCGGTCACATTGTCAAAGCTGCATCGCAAGGGTTCTATCAATTGTGTGACGTAGATACTGGCGAAGTTAGCGAAAAGAAATTGCGCCGAGCGGCTATTGAGACGGATAGCTCTATCATGGAAAGTATTTTAAACCACCCGAAATTTGACGAATTCGTCATTAAGACGTATCGACTGGCAGAAGGTGCTATGATCCAAGACGTTCCTGTGTTTAGTACACTGGGGCCAGATTCAGAGGTTCCAAATGAGTGATGCCCCTTACGAAATTCGCACGTTTTTTGAAAAGAATACAGGACTGCTGTTTTTTGACGACGGGAGAAATATGGTTCACGTCGTCAATGATACTGCCGAAGATGCGTTTTCTTTATTGATTATGGTGGATGGGGCAGCTCTGCCCGTTAAGATCGTACTAGGAGAAGCAACAGACGAAGGCGATGGTGTGGCAGGTATAGGAATTGCGGTGGTGGATAATCCTTCATTAGTTCCTGTGGAAACAATTTTAAACTGCGCGCAGATGTTAGTAACAATTGGCTCAAACTCAATTCGAACAGGGGATGAGTAATGGAAGAAGCTCATGTAATTCTCAGGCACTTAACACAGAATGTAGATTATCTGAAAAAGGTAATTCCACATATTCGGCAGGAGTTTTTTAGAAATGCTGCTGAAGTAGCCATCTTTAAAATTGTTAATGATTACTATACCCAATACGGTTCAACGGTTACTCCCGAGATTTTAAAAGTTGGAATTGAACGCTCTACATTGTCTCAGGCGGATTACACACACGCGGTTGAGTTGTTGGGGCAGATGGAAGCGCATTACAAATCCCCAGACCTTGCCTGGCTATTAGAAGTTACGGAAGAGTTTTGTATTCAGCAATCTGTCGTGAATGCAATTACTACGGCAGTTGAAATTATCGATGGTAAAGGGGAACAGGCCAGGTCTGCGTTACCTGATCTAATGAAAGCTGCGCTCGATATTAGATTTGATACAGAAGTCGGGCACGACTATATCGGCAACGTCGTTGAACGATACGTGAAACTCAGGGAACAGACGGAACGACTGCCGTTTGACATTACAAATCTGAACAAGATTTATGGTGGTGGATTACCTCGCAAAACGCTTTCGCTATTTGTCGGTGGGACAGGATCTGGTAAATCGTTGGTTAAATCCCATTGTGCAGCCCAATTCTATATGAAGGGGTTAAACGTGCTATACGTTACCCTAGAACTGGCAGAAGAGCGCATTGGCGAACGGTTTGACGCTAATTTGTTTGATATGAACATTGGGGACATTTATGGGTTGCCTTTAGACGAATATAAACGAAAGCTAGTTGAAGTCGGAAATGCTGCGGGTAAAGGTAGAATTTTTATCAAGGAGTTTCCACCTGCATCTACAACCGTCGCACACGTTCGAGCGTTGCTTGATGAGTTAAAGACAAAGAAAGACTTTACACCAGATGTTCTAGTGGTTGACTATATCAATTTGATGAGCAGTACAAGATATAAATCTGGTGCGAATGTTAATAGTTATACTGTACTCAAAGCAGTTGCTGAAGAGTTGAGGGCGATTGCTGTAGAGCGGGATATTGCAGTTATTTCGTCGACACAGACAACTCGAGACGGCAATGGTGCGAGTGACTTGTCACTAACTAACATCTCAGAATCTATGGGACTAGGACACACCGCGGACGTTATTATTGGTATCGTTAGAAATGAAGAGTTAGATGCTGAAGGTAAAATCATCTTGAAATGCCTGAAAACTCGTTTTAGCGACAAAACTAACTTCCGGTTTATGGTGAATGTGGTGTTCGGGAAGATGAAGCTCTTCAACATCGAAGACGCGAATATGCCATACGTTCATCAAACTGCATATTCTAACCCAACGGGTAGTCCTACTGTTAAACCGACAACACGGCGTGATGTTTCTAAAATAAGCGGGTGATATGAACTTAGAATCGTTTATACAGGTGTACGACGATTTCCTGACAAAGGACGAGTGCGAACGGCTTATCGGGCTGTGGCGTGATAATGCTGGGAGTGTGGAGCAACACGACACTCCAAGCTATAAATTCTCACAGCTTAATCTGCACACTGCTAGATTAACACACATTTCACAAGCCTTTGCAAAGCGGGTAGATCCTGTAGCGCGGAAGTATTTTGAAGAACGAAACCTACTAACGTTCATTCCTGAATATGGGTATGAAGAAGTCAGAATGAAGCGATACCTGGCTGGCGGTAAAGAGCAATTCAAAACGCATGTCGATACATTTGATGCGGCTAGTGCTAAACGGTTTTTAATTGCGTTGGTGTACCTGAATGATAACGATGGCAATACAGAGTTTCCTCGATTAGGAATTTCCGTTACTCCGAATGTGGGTAGATTAGTTCTGTTTCCTCCGACGTGGATGTTCCCTCACTCCGGTAATGTGCCAACTGACATCGATAAGTATGTCATTATGACGAGTTTAAATTACGTATGAAAACGCTCAGAATTGTAAAATTAGAACATCCTAGCGGGCGAGTTGAGTACGCAATTCAGCAAAGGCATAAACTATTTTTATTTGAATGGTGGACGTTTGCTGGTTGGGAAGACCCGTATTCTGATAGTAGGTTTAACACGCTCGAAGAAGCAAAAGATAACATGTGGATGTTTGACGGTTCTAAAACTATCGAAACCGTTGTCGAAGTGTTTAATGAAACTGTTGATTGAAATGTGTTGTATGAAACGGGGAAATACCATATAATGCAATTTTTAAATATGAAGGGTTATATGTTTCAACTCATTAGTGTGATCTTGGGTAGTTCGGTGCTGCTGTTTGGACTTGCGGTTTTTAATACATTCGTCCTATATTTATTGTGGGGATGGTTCTTAACACCCGTGTTCCATGTTGCTACTCCGTCTTTTGCGTTGTTGTATGGTCTTATGCTGTTGGTGTCATATACACATCCGATCAGAAAGGAAGATAGTGAAAGTGGGGTAGCCGATAAGATAGCCGCTAGTCTTGCGAAAAGTTGTGTTTTTCTTCTAGTTGGGTATATCGTTCACTTGTTCGTATAAGTCCCACACATTTTTAAAACGCCCGAGTAAATATGCTCGGGCGTTTGCATTTTAGGCTTTACATTTCTTAAAGACTGTGTATAATGTCCACGAATTAGTTAAAACTTTAGAAGGTAATTTATGAACCAAATCAAAGTCGCATGGGATGCTTGGTTAGCCGCAAACTTACATGACGAAGAAGGGAAACTTCGACCCGCCGTTAGGCTCTGCTTGGCCTAAATGGGAAGCACTTCGAAAGGTAGCAGATGAGAAGTGGTATGAGTATCTGAAAGTTTGTGGTAAATAGCATATTGGTATTGTACAACAGAAATAATCGTGTATAATGCACACATCGAAACATAAACAACATAGGAGGTATAGCATGGACAAGCAAAGAGCAACTCGAATTCTTAAAGGTGTTCACAAACTGTTAGAGAACGCGTTGCACACCGAGAACAAGCTACTTCGAACTTATGCAGACGAAGTTGTTGCCGATTTGAAAGTTAATACCAAGACAGGTTTTAGATACGAAACTGTGGCACATTCGATCTATCAGTGGGGATTAAAGGTCAATCACAATTTGATACAAGATTTGCTATCCCACAAAGATTTAGCAAACACCACTTCCAATGTGAACATGAACGCGTTGCGACTTTGTTTAGTCGATGCGATGATTTGGGTGTTATCTAAACCCGGTACATTTCAACCAGACTTGGCGGTTGCGGAAACTAAAAACAAATTTTTTGAGTTGGGGCTGTTATACCTGAATTCGGTATATTTGATTGAAGAAGCGTCGAAACTGATTGCGAACGACGAAACAAATTATGTTTGCGTTGCAATGAAAAGATGTGAGGAAGAAACACCAAAACTTAAACCTGCACGTCTTGTGATGTATCGATGGGTTTCTTACCAATTAAAAGGTGCATTTAGTTTGTACGTTGCGTTGTCAGCCAAAATTCCTGAGGTTGTAGATCCTATCACATTTTATATGAAGACAGCTCGCCTTCAGTGGTTAGATTTGATGCTTGCGCATCTTCATAAGTATGGTGTGCAATTTGATTCTAGCTCCCCTATTGACGTATTAGTGCAGGAACTTAAAAGAAATGACTAGAGTTAATTTGGTAGATGTGAAGACGTTGATGGATCAGCACCTGGTGGCGGAGTATTGCGAAATTCCTATGGTGTTATCTTCATTAGAACGAAGCATCAAAGCTCGGGGTGTGGAAAACATTTATAAAATCGTGCCAAAACGCTACACCCTTAATCGTGGGCACGTCAGCTTCTTCTACGACAAGTTGAAATGGCTGGAAGGCAGATATCGAGCTGTATTCAATGAAATGTTGCAAAGAGGGTTTAAACCTGACAAACAAAAATATAGAACGGATTTTAATAAACACCCGAAGTTCTATAACGATTGGAATCCCGTTTCGGAGGACATTATGGTGTCTAAGCAACGAATTGACGAGCGGGTTGCAATGAAACCTACTTGGTATAGACTTACAGAAAGGGTTGGTTGAATGGAACAGATGTATATAACATTTCAAGAACAAAAAGATAATGTCCCTTTGGGGTTTGCCGCGGCTTACAACCCCACGAAGGTTAAGGTCGACGAACGAAATCACATTCAACGCGAATGGGCGTACGATCGATATGAATTGGTCGATGGTGTCGTGATCGACCGCAGAACTTGCTACTTTGACAGTGAAAATGGTCAGTACAGAAATGACCAAAACAATTTGACTAAAGACGTTCCTAGAAAATTGCAACCTGCGATATTGGAAAACCTCCCGCAAGAAGGGTTTAAAATCACAGATTTTGTGGCCAGAGAGCGCGGAAACAAATTGTTCAAAATTTTAGACCCGAGAGGGTTTGAGCTAGAGATCAGTGTAGCAAATTTGTTAGGGCTGATGTCAGCGTGTACAATTTCAAACTGTGAGTTCGTTGGTAAATACAAGTGGGATTTTGGTAAGACGGGTGTAGGCAAGGCGAAGTTAGTGAAGGTAGAATAACTATGAAATATAGGGAGTTGGTAAACTTAAAAGTCCCTGCGTACTACGCATATTGAGAAATTGTGCGCAGTAAAGACTGTGGAAAACTTTTATTTCATTCGCTAAAATTTGCAGACAATGATTGTGCAGCGATGACAACTATGGGCGGCGAAATGTATTAAGGAACAATTATGAAACAAACCGCATTAGAATATATTAACTCAATCGGACACGTATGGTACGAATCGACACAAACTGAGGACGCTGCACTGGCAAGGTTGATATCATCTCACGAACGACTACGTGAAGAAAATCGCGCACGTCATGAAAAGATTCGAACGCGAAGCAGGTTTAAACGTTGGGTTCTTGCTGTGATAGGCGAGGGAAATTTATGAGTTTAGTTTATGCGCTAACGCATAAACGACAAGTATTAGGGAGATGGAAAGATGACGTTATCGTTTAAATACAGATTGGCGGGGTTGTTTGGGGTGTTATTGAGTTATTGGATAACTGCCTACTTCATGCACATATTTCCATCTTGGGCGGAATTTCCGATGTTGCTGACGGGCGTTACCCTAGGAATTTTTAATTTTGTGATTGTGATTGCAGGCGATGCCATTCTACGCATACAGGTCGATTAAAATGAAAGATGAAAAGTTTGATGTGGTTGTAGATGGTAAGGCGGTTCTTACACTAAATTCCCGTTTGGCGAAAATTCAATGCGTATCAGAAGAGCAAATACGCAACCTTAAATATCTACATTACGAAAAATACAAGCTGTTCGAGCAATGCAAAGTTCAAACAGATGTGAATTTACTTCGGATGCTCGCGGCTATGCTTGAGCTGATCGAATATGAGCTCCAGCGAAATTGGAATTTTCCTTTGAATAAAAACTTCCACAAATTTTGGAACATTCCTGGCTGTAGTTGCCCAAAAATGGATAACGAAGACGCGTTCCCAACGGGGTATTATGTACATTCGGATAGCTGTCTGATTCATAGTAGTGTAAATTAGGCTTTACATTTCTTAAAGACTGCGTATAATGCGCACATCAAGCAACGAAATTTAACTTTTAGGAGGCAGGTATGGATAAGCGACGTGCAATCACTTTGTTGAACGAAGCAAAGCAATTGATCAAGGGCGACGAAACGACTTACGTATGTATCGCATTGAATCGTGCGCGGCTTAACAGACACGGTATCGGTTTCTTAACACCGACTAATACGCGTTTTGACAAACCTTGTTATGATTTACGGAATTGGATTGATCAGCAACTCACGTCGGAAGATATATCTGTTTCGACATTCTTTAACTATCTGCAACTTCCAAAGCGCAATTTGCCGTTGCTTTCCGAAGACGCTTTGGTGAATTATAAAATGATGTGGATTGATTTAATGATTACGTATTTGAAAACGCAAGAGTTTGATATCCACTACAACCCTGCTCAAATCATCAGAACCCAAATCATTGCTGATTTAACGAAAGCAAATCATATTTTGGATGTGTTGGAAAGCGCGTCTAAAATGGTGGAGGCGTCACAATACGATTACTCATGTAATGCAGTGTCTGCGTGTAAGGATCAACAGGGTGCAACCTTAGACACTGTGGTTGCGGCAAATGCAATTTTGTCTTGGATCGTATCGCAATTGAAATATCTTACATTTCCTAGTTGGCTACTTGAGGGGGAGGAGTATCGCATCTCAAAAATGCGTCGAGCCCGAATCTTATGGATTAACAAGATGGCGCAAACAGTGCGCGAGCACCCTACAACGTTTTCAGCAATGAAAGTTGCTACCATGTATCGCGAAGAATTGCTCGCAGAATATAACAAATAGGAGTTAATATGAACATTACTACACCTAACACCTGGTTTACTTCAGATCTACACTTTCGACACAAAAACGTGATCGGATACTCAAATCGCCCTTTTGATAATGTCGAAGAAATGAACGCGGGTATTGTCGATGCTTGGAATTCTCAAGTTGGAAAAGACGACACCGTAGTTCATTTAGGCGATTTTTGTTTTGGCGGATTGGAAGTAACCAAAGATTTTATTCAGCAGCTCAATGGACAGAAAATTTTTGTTCTTGGCAACCACGACAGCAGAAAGCACTGGAGCAAAATTGCCTCTGAAGGCACGCACTTAGGCATTGTCAAGGTGTATTTCGGCGACGGTGCGTCTATCAACATTGGGGAACAGCGCATCGTAATGTCTCACTTCCCATACTACATCTGGGACGGAATGCAACATGGGGCGTGGAACGTTCACGGTCATTGCCACGGAAACGCACCCGAAACACCAAAAAAACAGTTTGATGTTGGTATCGATAACAAGTTCAAACTTACCGGTAAGTTCGACCTGTGGTCTTATGAAGAACTTGCGGAAATTATGGCGAACCGTGTTATTCAACAGTTAGACCACCACTAAATAACTGTACCTGATAACTATACGGAAGACAAATACTGTGGTAACTTACTTAGATTTTTTGAATGAAGCGTTCAACTCGACACAGATTGATAAAGTGTCCCAACTTGTGCAGAAATACCTGCACAAGAAAACCAAATTCACATATTCGCAAATTTTAGGGCCGGAAGAGTTTAAAAACTCTGAAGGTAAAGGCTTCGGAATTCGCTTCTTCTTCAACGGCACGCAATGTATTCGTTTCAATTGGCTGACTAACAATATGTCAGCCAATTGCAGTTCGATTGATATTTGGCCAAAGAACCCAACAAGTCGAGATCCGAAATGGCGCATTATTACCAAAACTGACCGAGGTGTCGACTTACCACTGGTGCAGATCTTGCCCGTGGTTGCTGACATCATTTTAGATCCGTCCACTCGTGCATATGAAGTATTAACAACGTCTGACACATTAGAAAGTGAGGAACTCACGGAAGCTATGCGCGAATCTACTTATCTGAAGTTTATCGACCAATTTGTCACTAAGATGAATAGTGGGAATGTGGTCAACGCGAGAAATGCCGCTATCAGTGATACATCAAATGACCAGATAGAGTTGGCTCGTGAGCTGTTTGCAGCTCTAGTTAAAGATAACAAAGCCGTTTCTACACCAAAAGGCACTTCGTTGTTGCCAGGCGTACAAATCACAGCAAACGAATTATACGGGTTGACAGATCACCTAAAATCTTTCGCTAAAGTCACAGTAACCAAAGGACCTACCGGTGATGTAGTTCGACCTAGTCCAGAGATTGCAGAATTTGAAAAGAAGGTCGATAAAATTGCGTTTGATAAACAGCTAGAACACTTGTCTCAGCTAACATCGATGGTGATCGCAAAGCTATCGTATGCGTTATTCGTTGCCGGGCGCGGCGGTGTGGGTAAAACTCACACTGTAGAAAAAACACTACACGACCACGGATTGTCCGACGGCGACGGTTATCATTTGTTGGCAACCACTGCAACCCCGTCTATCATTTATCAAACCCTATACAAAAATCGTGAGGGTATCATCTTGTTTGATGACTGTGATGATGCGTTGGGTGATCAGGAAGGGCGTAATTTGATCAAGGGTGCAACAGATACCAAGAAGGTTCGTAAGGTGGGTTGGGGTAAGAGAGTCAGTTGGACTTACGACCCAGTTACCGAGCCAGAGAAAGAAGAAATGGAAGGAATGTACCCTTCCAGTTTCGAGTTCAAAGGTCGTGTTATCTTCATCAGTAATTTGAAGCTAGACAAACTAGACCCTGACGGCGCATTACGCACTCGCGGGTTTATCATTAACGTAGATCCAACGGACTTAGAAGTTATCGAACTGATGGAAACTGTGTTAGATGAAATTGCCCTTGAAAATCCCGACTACACTATTACACATGACGAGCGTTTAGAGGCACTAGACACTCTACGAGCTCAGGGTGGTAAGTCGTTGAACTTCCGTAAACTTCAAAGAGCATTGAACATGCGAGCAAGCGGCAATCCTAATTGGAAAGAACTTGCTGAGTTGTACGCATAGTTTTACTTAGTTCTACAAAACAAAATCCCGCAATTGCGGGATTTTTATTGAGTGCTTATCCGGTTAATTACATAGAACGGAACCAGCTAGTGGTTGGGTGGTGGTATGTCAGTTGAATTGGTGTATTTGCAGCAAGGGCCGTAGGAGCACCATCAAAAGTTGCCCCTGTTGAAATCCACGTGGCAGTTGCAAGTGCCACCGCAGACGAGATGGTAACTTGTAACCCGTCCAATGCAGCAGTGGCGACTGGCAGCGTAAATGCAACGGCCGCCGCTTGAGTGCCTGTGAACCTAACAGTCGGAGTAAGTTCATTAACCGTGTAAGTGGCGGCGGCGTTGTTTGGAACAACAACTTTGCCCAAATTGTAAAATTCGCCAGTTTTAATGGCTGATACGATAGGGTTTAGGGTCATCCCATCCCAACCTAAATGATTTTTGAGAATTTTTGCCACGTCTTGCACAAACGCTTGGTCAGCAACGGCTGCGGCTGCTGTTAAATCTGTGGATACTAATGCTGCCATGTGAATCTCCTATTGTTAATATATGAACACTAACTATTTAGTTAAACTTTATAGATTAACTCTTGGTTCTTTGAATAGAACCCGTTTCCGTCAACTCGCCAAGGAGCAAAATCTGGTGTAAATGTAGTGAAACACACTTTGATATCTCCGTTGGCTTTTGATAATGGCGTTGCGCTATCGCCCGCAGAATATGCGACATGAATAACTGGCGAAATTGCATGGTATTCCAATATGAGCTGACTCCACGCGGGCAACAATTGTCGGATTTTTTCCGCAATATGCGGATATTCCGATACCTTAACTCCTGGAAATTGAATGTCCGCAGCAGCACCTTGAACGTGGTGAGAGTGACTTCCGTTAGCGACTCGCAATGCGTTGGTGATTATAAATGTAGATTTACCAAACCTATCTGCAATGGGGTCTAATACATTACGAGCTAAGAATTGTAAATTGTTATAAATGGCGTCTGCCGTCAACCCTGCTTGATCTTGTAATGCGCAAGGGAATGTAACAGACGTAGTTACTTCTTCGATGGTGTAGTTCTTAGAGAATTTGGAACCTAACTTAGAAGGGTCTATTGTTGCCTTAGTTTCCTTGATGTCTCTCGGTGTTGTGGAAGCAGACGGATCTTTTGGAATAGCATACGGAACTTGCGAAGCGTTAGTAATCCCTTTAGATCCTGTGGCAGACTCGTCCATGACATCGACAGGAGCGGCCCCCGGCGCAGTAGCGGAACTCACCACAGTAGAAAAATCTAACTGTAGGTCACCGCTTGCATTTTCAGAAACTAGCGGTGCTGCTAAGTTAATCTGCGCGCTAGAAACTAATGTGGCTTCCCCAACAGACCCAGCTTTAAACGCACCTTCGCATAATAGCTCCATGTTTCCCTTGGAAATCATACTTAAATTCCCGCTCGTTTGGATCTTCGCGTTTCCTGCAATCACGTAGTTGACGTTACCGTCAACCACCACGTTGACGTTTCCTTTCACATACACACCCAAGTTCCCCATAACGATTTCATATTCGTCCTTGACGGATTTAAACACTACAGTCCCGTCTGGGTGATGTTCGACAAACGAGCCAGATCTATGATATGTGTGTAGTCGCTCTGCTCCTGGAGTGTCATCTATTTCGATGACGTGCCCAGACTCAGATTCATATACGTGATTAAACGGATATTTAGGTGCGAATGGCGATGGAGGTTCTGTAACCCCGTCCGCGGTGATTGTAGATTTTTTACGCTGCACTACAGAAGAGCTACCGCCCTTTGCCAACGCGTTAGTATCCACCTTTCCCTTATATGCGCTTCGAGGTTGTCTGCCTGTCGGGTCTGTAAACGCTTTTCCGCTAGGAGTAGCAGCTCGTTGAGAATTTGGTGGAGTGGCATATACTGGATTTCCATACGCATCCTTTCCAGTTGGCGTGGCGGGCGTTGCGGATGCTGCCGTAACTTTATCAGGGCACAGTGCGAGCAAGTCTGACAGCTCTCGAGTGTACCTACTTCGTTGTGACGGAACACGCTGCATCCGGTCGTTCATCACCAATGTAACTACGTCAGCATCTGTTAGCTCTGCCAAATTTTTGCCGGACAGTGCTTCCGCCACCCATCTACGAGTATTAGCTCTATGCTGAACTGCCATCGACCAAATACAGTCTTGCACCCCTTCGCTTCTTGTGTCTAACCCTAAAGATGACAAGCTAGACATTTCTGGGTTGTAATGCGTTCGCAAAATAAATTCGTATTGGTCTTGCTTAAACGCTTGTCCGTCTGAATTACAAACGGCTTTCCAGGCATAATCAAACCCGTCTGACGCGAGAGGGTATGCAGACAGCTTAGAGTAGAATTTAGACTTCTTAACGTATGATTCTAATGTTGTTCCGGTAGTCTTTTCCACACCTTCACGAGTGGTATAGATAGATGCAAGTTGCCAAGGGCCGTACGATTTACCTCCGGGATCCTTCACTCCGGCAGCACGATTTAACCAGCCGCTGCTAATGGTTGCGACACCATTGCCCCCGGTTTCATATTTTTCGCTGGTTTGACCTAACACCCAACCGGATGAGTTTGAATTGGTATTATTTCCTGTTAGTGTAGAATTTGTAGCGGCATTCGCAGTCTGGCTAGATGCAGGTGCCATCGTGTCGGAAGTATATGCCCCAACTATATCATTCATGCCAGGTGCGATACCTGTAACGACAGGCACTTGAAATTCTTCCCCATCTGCAAAATAGCAAAATACCATTGTGCCAGGCACAATGCCTGTTGGCGCCCAGCCTAACCCGAAATTCCCACCCCCTTCTGTAGATTGAGCTACAGTTGCCCAAGGTAGGCTGGAAGTCGGGACGTCTGCTAGGTTAGGAGAGTGTATTCCGTACACTCTAACCCTGACACGCCCGACTTCCAATGGGTCATTTCTGTCTTCGACGATCCCTTGATATAGTGTAGGCAGTGCGCCTATAGGATAGCTCATATTTTTCTCACTTCAACGAATCTCTAATTAACTCTACGTCCATCATATATGTGCCAGTTTTAATTCTGTGGTGGATTGCAGAAATTGTCCACTTACCCGATAGGCTTACTTTGTCACCAGCATCCGCCGAAATTGCGTCGTTGATTAACACATTAACCGTAGATCCTAACCCAACGATCGAATTTCCTGGAACGGTTAGATGTAGTTTTACCACGTCAATTTGCTCTATAAAACTTAAACGCTGTAAGGCCCACGCCTTATAGTTCTTTCCGTCCCCGTTTGCTGACAGTCGCGTCGAGCTATATTTAATCACTCTTCTGGGTAACGATTTAGTAAGATCCACACCCTTAACTCCTTTAGATATTACCGGAGTAGAATTTGGCTTGTTGAACGCCGCAAGGTAATTGTAATTGCTCACCACACACCCTTTAGAAAGCACATCTTTATCTACAAGTTGTCCGCCTAACAATCCATCCATAACACCTTCGACAATATCGTATGCGGACTCTATCTTATAACTTTCGATAGTTGATAATCTGTACATTGAACTATCGCTAGATGTTGTCGTTGCCATGTTTGGATCCCTTGCGATCCACGCCATTACAGGCTGATTAGAAAATAACGTTTCCAACGACTTGAAGTGAAATTGCTGGTCGAACGATTCGTACAAAAGGTAAGACGGCTGACCGCCCTTACTCGCTATCGCCCGTGATGCCAGTAAGTTTATCGTGTAGAACGGATTCCAATATGCTGAAATGATATTTGCAAGCGAAGATGTAGGCTGAACATTAACAACCTTTTTAGAATTCAAGTCGTTCTTTAAAATTGAACTGATAACGCTTTCTGTTGGGCCGCTATACGCCTTAGATGTTAATGTCAACACATTGTCGATATACTCTTGCGATACACATTCTAACGTGTAAATTTTTGCAACTGGGCTGATAGGCTGAATGTTTGCAATTTTATAGATCACAAATTCTAATTGAAATAACGTTTCCAATTCAGCTTTTCTAAGTTTTATAGACACGCTCTCATTACCAACTAACGGAATTCGTTCTAACATACCAGCAACGTCGCTAATGACGAGCTGGCACGAAAGCGTGTTGCAAAACACATCTTCGTAAATATGGATTTCAGGTGCTAAACTCGAAATTCCGACTACTTTCCCATTTTGACTGGTTATCGTTACTGATTCAACTTCGATGCCACTGGGGATTGTTCCTAATGCCATCATGCACCTTTCAGTATAGTAGCAGCTTCAGCAACAATCTTTTCCGCATGTACTTTGAGAGGAAGTTTAATCATGCGGTGCTTATCATTTAAAGAGGTTTCATAGTCAATGTTTCGAACATATACTAAGTCTGTTCCTGTGTACACATTTAGATCGACTACGATGCCTTTACTATTCACCACATGATGAACCGCATTTATGGTATCGAACTTAGTAGTTTTTGTGCCTGAAATTAACGACGGGGTGTTTAGCGTTACGTTGTTCCCGTTTATCGAAGTAACATACAGATTAGTTGGAATACCGACGCCGGCAAGGGATGCACCCACTAAAATGTTAGTTGGATCAGACACCACTATCACGTCCGAATTAAGTGTGAAGGTTGCTTGTGTAGATACGTTATAATTCTCGCTTGCGTATTTTATGACCTGCTTATGCGGTTTGGGCCATTGAGCCATGGTATTAACGATATCGTTATACATCAAGATGACCCAGTGCCATTCGGGATTCCCATACACTTTATTGGCAATCACGTCAGGGCTTTCGCCGTCAGAGATGATATACGTCTGGTATGTCAGCACATTTTTCTTAACAATTTCCTCAACCTTAAATCTTCTAATAATGTGGCGAAGTGTGTATGTGTTTGGATCAGTTTCACTGAAATAGTATTGAATTGTTGGAAAATTTTCAAAAAATGCCATTAGTAAAACCCTCTGTCGCCAGCAGAAGCTGAACCAGTTTCTGATGAAGTAGTGTTGAATGTCAAGTCTAAATCCGGGTCGATTTTATTCTTAGTCAACAGGTCTAATTCAGCAAAGTCAAGAGCAAGTGTAATGCCTACTGGCGGCGCGCCTTCTAAACCTTGTAAGATAGAATGCTGTACGCTATCTTGCCCGTGCCCGCTTACTTGAAACGGGTCGAATGCCGCCCAGTGCCCCATAGGGGTGTAAGTAACGCTCATGTTGACAAGTGCGCATGTTGATGACATAGGTAAGAAATCGTTTTTCTTACCACGATGTCTAAATTCGATATCGAACGTGTTCGGAACGTGTAAAAATCTACCCCCGCTAATAAGTTCGCCCATCGAACACCACTTAAACATTTGTATGATAGACCAAAGTCGTTTTGACTCTGATGGGGACGTTGGGTAAAAATCCCACTGGAATTGAAATGTTCTTGCTACAGGGCCTTGATATACCATTGCGCTTTGTCCATATACAGACTTACCCGTAGCGGCTTTCATGGTAGCAGTCATTAAACCGGATTTAGACATCTGGTTTCTAGCCATATATTCTGGCTGTCCTTCAATCATGCGGATCGCATCTACCATATTATTCGGGTCGTTGTTTTCCATGTTCCAACCGTTGATATAGGTGGTTGCGATGTTTTGTGGCATAGGCAAGCTGATCACAGTCTTTGTTCGGACCACTTTCGCAGCAGCGACGGATGTTAATGCGTCTGTCGTTGACTGTACTGTCGTGGTCGCAGTTCCAACCGCTCCACCCGCTGTAGATACGTTATAAGACTGGTTTCCCCTCGGAACTATCTTGTCTGTACTTTCATTCCCAAGCAACGACGATTTCATGTTTGTTGTCGTTTTTGTTTCGTTGATAAAGAAGTGTACTAGGTGTTCGTAATCAACAGCAGTGTGGGACTTACTTCCGCCGGCACTAGATACGACTAAATTGTCTGGGAAATACAGATTATCTAAGTCGATTAAACTTTTGCCGCCTTTGCTGCGAATTACGTCAGGTTCTTGAGTTGCCATAAGATTTGTTGCTCAACAATATATGCTAAATTTAGTAATGAGAAATGCTACGAAACTAAAACAAGGCCGGTACGTCCCTGAGAACCCAACGAAATATGAGGGTAACCCTTCTAACATTATTTTTCGCAGTTCTTGGGAATACGCTGTTATGCGGTGGTGTGATAGAAATCCGTCAGTGCTTAAATGGCAAAGTGAGGAATTTTCAGTCCCTTATTACTTCGATGTGGATCAGAAGTGGCATCGGTATTTTGTTGACTTTCTAGTAACTATTCAAACAAAAACTGGAGTATCTAAGGTGATGATCGAGGTTAAGCCATTTGACCAGACCGCACCCCCTAAACCCCCCAAGCGCAGAACTCAGAAGTCTCATATCAGGTATCAATCCGAATGCGAAGAGTTTGTCAAGAACCAGTGCAAATGGGCGGCGGCTACTAATTATGCAAAGGAACGTGGCTGGGCGTTTAAAATACTCACGGAGAAAGAGCTATTCAATAAATGAAAAAAAGTTTACAATACATTTTAGCGGTCGGCCCGCAAAATCTTAACAATACGACTGCATCTTTCAAATGGTATAGGGATCAAGTTAGGAACTTGACAGTGTCGCTTAAAGAAGCGCAGTCTGTAGGTAAATCCGCACAAATTCTTCCTGGCGGGATGTATTTGTTTGGATACGACCCAAAAACAAAAGAAACGCTGCCTTATTACGACACCCAACCACTTATATTGTGCTTCAATATCGCAGCCGATAGATTTTGGGGGTTAAACCTGCACTACCTCCATCCGGCGGAACGCGCACTGATACTGAAAGAATTGTTAGAAGTGTCTAAGTCAGCATTTCATACAACGCACAAGATGAAACTGAGCTGGGCTTTACTAGCACGTTATGCCAGGGGTAGTTCTATGCGAAGATCTGTGAAGCAGTATTTGTTTGAACACGTGGTTGTTCGACCGGTTAGAATTAACGCAGACGCGTGGAAGATGTCTATTTATCTTCCAACAGAAGCATTTGTGGGTGAGCACAGAACAAAGATTTGGAGATCGTAGAATGGCAATGGGACACAAAAGCTCTGGGATTGCACAATTCCTGACAGACGTAAAAGACCGAGGGTTAGCAAAAAAGAACAAGTTTGTCATGCTAATACCAACACCCCATGGAATGACACCCCCAAACGGAACATCCGATTCCGCACATTGGTCTAAGTTCTCTATCGAGTCGACGGAGATTCCCGGGTTTTCAATTCAAACGCAAGACAACTATATCTATCATTTCTCGCAGAAAATGCCGTATATGGCGAGCTATGACGACATCTCTATAGTTGTCAGGTGCGACGCTCAGTATTCAGAGAGAAAATTCTTTGATGCGTGGAAGGGGTTGATTAAAAAACACTCCACTGGTAACGTGAGGTATAAGACAGATTACGCGGTAGATATTCAGATTGAGCAGTTGGCGGATGACGGAAGTGTCATCCACGGTGTGGTGCTGTTTAACGCGTTTCCGATCATGGTTGCTAGTTTAGATCTACAAAGCTCGGAAGCAGACATACACCACATGTCAGTGTCTTTTGCGTATGATCGGTATGTGTCATACGCAGACTTAGAAGGTTAATTATTGGGGGTAGAGTCTTTGAGGTACTTTGCGCCCACCCATTTGCTCCATGCTTCACTTACACCTAAAGCTCCTAGGTAAACAGTAAACATTTCAACAGTCAAGTTATTATTCACTGCTAATCTAATCACAATCCACGTCGAGCTCAACCCTGCTAAAATTTGAAGAGTTTTAGTGATTGACGCTTTTCCGGTCGCAGGGTCAATCAGATAATCATACGCATTGAAATTATGTTTGCTTGTGGTGTGCGCTATCACGATCGTGATAAAAAGTAACAAAACCAAAAGTATATTTGGTAGGTAGTCTAACAATAATGAGATCACACTATTCCTTTTCTTTAGTATTTTCGTAGGCGGATAGCTTGCGCTCTAACTCCGCAACTCGGGTTCTCAGATTTTTAATTTCGTTATCTCTAGTTTGCAATTTTGTTGTCATTTCGGACATAACCCTTGCGTGTTCATCGATCAAAGATGTTATCATACTTTCCCTCGCAGACAATTGTTCGCCCATTTTTTGGATAAGCTCCCTGGCATCTAGTGCTTCCTTTTCCCGGTATTCTAATTGACCCGTTCTTCTCTCTAACTCCGCTTCCCGTTTTCTCAATGCAGCATTTTCTGAGAGGACAGCGTTCATTTGATTTTGAAGGCTTTCCAAAATGTTTATTTCTACACGGTCTTTAGCGACTTCCGCACCATCACGAGCGATTCGTCTCCACATAGTTCTGACCACCCACACAGCTCCGAATGTGCCCCCGGATCCCAATGCGATAGAATTAAGAGTTTCATTATCTACCATATCATTTAATCTATTGCTCGTCTGT
>Ga0213921_1000094_pt1 | contig 34477 bp, 50 predicted proteins | sample McNCre2017MG_FD_165041 | JGI IMG/M metagenome (GOLD analysis project Ga0213921, IMG submission 165041) | Freshwater microbial communities from McNutts Creek, Athens, Georgia, United States - 20-17 MG | ecosystem: Environmental > Aquatic > Freshwater > Creek | place: USA: Georgia | collected...
AGTAGGTTGCCATCTCTTTTATGAGTGTTTCTTTTTGTTCGTCAGCAATGTGGAAAGGAATGAGGACAAACTCCTGACCACCAAATAGGACAGCAAGATAGATTTTGTCCACACCATAGACTGCTGCTTCGTGGATGATTTGAGCAACATCAGCAGCAGGTGCGATGCCAGCAGTGTCAAACGAACTTCTAACCGCCGCATTGTAGTTCTTACACTCGACAAGAACTGTCTTGCCATTCTCTACCCCTACAAAGTCAAAATGAGAACGTAGCCAGGATTCTTTCTTGTGAGTTAGAGATTCCTCTATCTTTGTGAGTTCTATCCCTAACTTGTCTTGAGCAAGCCTGCCTATAACGGGTTCCATCACATGACCCATCTGCACAGCTTCTATGTGAGACAGGTCAGGTATGTCCATCTTTCCTAGCTTTGTGAGGATGACCTCACCAGCTTTACCGGAAGCTGCTCTGCGGCTGTCTCCAGACCACCAAGCAGAGTTTCTAGTTTGTGGTGTGAAGTCAGACATTAGAGCCTCCCAGAGCGTTGAAAGCCTCGTCCTCAGGGGTAGGTACTGCCAAGCTAGAAGAAACGAACAGAGAGCCTTCTAGACCGCATTCTGCGCCTACTCTACGCAGGTACTCGCAGTATTTGTAAGAAGGTTCACCAGTAACAAGGTTGTAGGACTTAGTGGCGTTGCACTTGTCGTAGTTAGCGGTGATGTTGGATGCCGTGGAGGGCAGATAGTGAGCACAGTCTTTACAGAATTTCATGAGAACCTCTCTATGAGTTTGTTTGTGGAGATTGGATTATAAGGTTATGTGTGGAGTTCATTCATTTATTTCGTCAGTATTTTCCCCTATGTTGTTGGTAGGTGACAGTTCTTTCTGTGCTTGGTTATAGCCTAGCTCGTAGGCTAACTCTACTGCTTGTATGCTGCTTTCAGGGCAACCTGTTACTTTCAGCAGGGTTATCAAATCATCTTTGTTCATGTGTTCTTCTCCTTGAGTTTGGCTTCAATTGCTCGGGCAAACCAATGGTGAAAAGGTTTATTCTCTGCTCCGCGCTTTACAATTTCTTCAAGTTCCTCATCCGTCAGCCCAACCCATTCGACAGCTTTAGCTGGCGCTTCGTCACGCTGTGGTTGTGGGGTGGTGTACAGATATTGTTGAGCGTAAAGTTTGTGCCTGCCAACAGGAAGCGACATATATTCCAACCTCCAGTCTTTTCCGAACACTTCAACAATGACCACACACTTAGGCTCCTGCTTCTCAGCCTGCTCTCCATGTTTGGGTGACATACAGACATAGCATTCCTTAGTTGGCAGTCCATGTTCACAGCTCATTTTGTACCTCTCAATTCCCATCCTAGAAGAAAGTATTTCCACCTTGTTTGCAGACTTGGGACTGCATACTTGCCTGTATGTGTCTTACTGAAGTTGATATGTCCTGCTGACCTCATTACCGCTTCAAACTCTCTTTGTGCTTGTGTCATACCCAGTCTCCTGTTGTTAGTAGTGCTCTAGTGATGTTAGGCACTGTGTGGGGTATCCCTGCTTTCACTTCGTTGAGCAGCTTGTGTGCTTGTTCTTTTGACATAGACGTATTCCAGCATTCGCTGTACTTCTTCAAACTTGTAGCGCCACTTACTGTCGCCTGTGTCTCTGTACTTGTCTCGTAGTTCATTCAGTCTTTCCTCTAAATAGGTGTTCATGTTTACTCACATTCTTTTAGACAATACAAGGGCTACGATAGGGATGATGATAGGTTTAGTACCATTCTCCTTACCTCAACCTTGTTAACAGGTTGTCCACAATGGGGTTCTACCCTTATTGTGTTGCTCTGCTTTATTTATCGAACCAGAGAATTTGTCTCTGCAACAATCCTATCGTCAGCCTATCTGTTCGTTTATCACTTGGGGAGCAACCCTCGTGCAGCCGTCCCCCTTGGGTCAAGCTGAACCGCTTTTCTTCCACGCCACCACAGTCGGGGGTGCTTGCTATCGTGTGGAGTACGGATGATGTGACGGGGCAATAAAAAAACCGCTTGCAACTGCTCTCTGGTGATGGTCTTTCCTAAACCCACTACTACTGGGGCTTAGGAAAGACAGAAAGCATGTGCAAACGGTCTTGGTTTTGTTACCCATCACAGCAACGGTTTGGAATTTAACAAAGGGGCTAACCTTTGTCAACCCCAGATAGCCATAATAACCCCAAGAAGCACTAGGGCAATAGCACTACACACACTGACAACCCTGTCAGCATAAGAGTAATGCCACTCTGGGGGTTCTATCCAGGTGGCGTTTTTGGGGTCGTTAGGGAAGGCTTCATGCAGGGTTCTGGGGTAGCAGCGGGTGGTGGTGTTGAGTTCTTCCATGTTTCCTCCGGCAAGGGGTTTGGGGACGATTTAAAGTCTACAGGGGGTAAGTCCCCGATGACCCTTAAAAAAGGCCATACAGGGGCTTTTAAGGGGCTTACAGGCATACTTTGAAGGGAACCATAACAATGTCACGGTGACCCGCTAAAGTTAGCCTTGTGATTAGCTTGATAGCCCTCCACCTTGTGCGTAACTTTGACCCCATAGGACTAGAGTATGAATTGGGGGTTTTGTACTCTCTGATTTCATAGAGAATGCGTGTTTTCATGGTACTACCTCATAAGTGAAAGATGCGAGAGTGCATCCACTTGCCCACTGTCACTGAGCAAGTAGGGCATTCTCAGGCGGCTATAGGCATAGCTGTTGCATCAAGCCCGTTGATATAGTCAGCCGCCTTTTGTGCAAGTGCCGCCGCCTTGAATATCGCTTTGCTATCATCCTTACATGCTTTGAGCCATGATTGAATGTATCCGGCATGGCGTAACTCTCCCTGAATGCCGTAATCCTGACAGAGAAAAGCCGCTGTCATTTCCGCTACCAATTCCTCAAAAGCATAAGCCGGATTACCGAAACGCCCCTTATCTAGCTGTCGATCAAGGCGAGACTTAGCACCTGTCCAATGTCCTAGCTCATGAAATGCCGTGGCATAGTAGCTGGATTCAGTGTCAAACGCTGTTTTATTCGGTAACTGGATTCGATCTTGCGAAGGCATGTAAAAGGCGGCATCGCCGCCGTGAGAGATAACAGCACCAGTCTTCACAATTCGATCTTCAGCACGTTCTATGCTGTTAAACGTGCCCTCTGTTGTCTCTGTTGGCACGATTTCAATCCCGTCAACTTGTGAAGCATTAAACACCCAGTAAGCCTTGAGAACAGCATAGGATTCAGTCTCTCCGGTTTGTTTGTTTTCTTTTGTGACTGGTGAAAAGAAAACGATACGTGTCCCCTTTTCACCCTTGCGAACGTTAGCCCCTAGGCTTTCCCATTGTTTGTAGCTAGCCCATACGGGTACTGTATAGCCCCTAGCCATGCTAGACATGCCAAGTATCAGGCGATTTATGCCCTGATAAGGTTTTTGTGAGAGTACGTTTTTGTCAGCGCTGTTATCCGCTTTCCACGGTTTAATCCACGGTGCGGCGCCTTTTTCCAATTCAGTAATGATTGAATCGGTAATCTCTTGGTAGATCGTGTTTGACATGGTTACTAACCTTCCTTAAATGTTGCAACACTTTGCTGTGCTGTGCATCTAGTTTAACACTAGATAGAACGCTGTCAACAATTATTTTGTTAGGACAAACACCTAGAACGTTAGTATTCTCACCCCTAGTAGTAGCCTAGACACTAGAATAATGTAGAATCTAGTAAAGAGACTAAGTGTGTTTATATGTTAGTCTGTCTACTAGACACTCAATCGGGGTATCTGGATACTCCCGGGGGTATATGCCCCTATCCGTTCCCCTGTGTTGATAGGTTTTGACTATGGGGCTAGGGTCGCCCTGTGATGACGTGCTAGGCATGTGATGACATGCTAGCGTAGTGCTTGGCATGGGTAGGGACACCGACAGAGCGCACCAGACGCAAGCTAGCGAGACATGGCGCAGGAGTTGGGTTTGGGGATGGTGAAGGGCGTGCCCCCCACATTCATCCCCCCAAAAAAAAATACAGTTTTCTGGGAAGCAGTTGCCTGGGAGTTAGAGGAACCGTTGTGTTCCTCTTTTTTTTGTTGTAGTATGGAGTTATAGATAGAGGTGTTGAGATGGTTATTACTGCGATAGAGGTTGTGAGGGGAGTTGATTTACCCAAGATGAGGGTTGTGTATGCCTACCCGTATGAGGAGATGGAGGTAGGGGATTCGTTTGTTGTGCCTGTGAGTGCTAGGCAGAAGGTGTTGAATGCGAATTACAGGGCGGGGAAGAGGTTGGGGATGGGGTTTACTGCGAAGACAGAAGGGATGATGGTGCGGGTATGGCGAACAAGGTAACGACGGATTGGTTGTGGATGAACGAAGATGAGTTGCGGGAGCAGTGTTGGTTGCTTCTGGGGGAGTTGTTTCGTTCTGAGACAAAGAGGTTGTTACAGGCGGTGGACATACAAAAGGCGGTGGAGCATGGATACAGAGAAGGATATGCAGATGGCACTTTACGAATCCCGTTTGCGCTTGAAACGGGAGATGCAGAGGGCGTTGTCCTGCATTAGGCCTAGCAGCAAGAGGAAGTTAGCTGCGGAGTGGCGGGAGAAGTACAGTGAGATTTTTTATCAAGAGTTGTTGAACTGTGCGAGGAACAAGGAAGTGGCGGCACATATTTCCCAGTGGGATGTTGAGAAGATGAAATGAACTTTGATTTAAAACAGTTTTACAAGTTTTGTTCCGAACTCAAGATTGAGACAAAAGAGGAAGGCCTGAAAAAGATGGGCAAACTCTTGGGGACACAAACTTACGTGATGGAAGAGATAGACAAGGGGTTAAAAGAAGATGTCCATTTTTTCGTCATCCTCAAAGGCAGGCAACTGGGTATTACAACTGTGTCCTTGGCTTTGGATTTGTACTGGCAGTTCACCCACCCAGGTTGGCAGGGAACTCTGGTTGCCGATACTGAAGAAAACCGAGACATGTTTAGATCAACACTTGGTATGTATATCGAAGGTTTACCGAAAGAATTTAAGATTCCTTTGGTGGCACATAACCGTAACCAAATGGTGCTCAAGAACCGTTCCAGAATCTTCTACCAAATTGCTGGAAACAAATCTCGTCTGGGGCAAGGGAAAGCAATTACATATCTTCACGGTACGGAAACAGCTTCCTGGGGGTCAGAAGAAGGTCTAGCCAGCTTGGTAGCTTCTCTTGCGGAAAAGAACCCTGAACGCCTGTATATGTTTGAGAGTACGGCGCAGGGGTTTAATATGTTCCACGACATGTACAAGACCGCTAAGAAGGCACGTACACAGAGGGCTATCTTCTGTGGATGGTGGAGGAATGAGTATTACACCGTTCCTGCTGAGTCCAACATCTACAAAGTCTACTGGGATGGCAAGCTAACCCCTGATGAAAAAGAGTGGGTGAGGGATATTAAGAAACTCTACAACGTCGAAATCAATTCTCGGCAGATGGCGTGGTGGAGATGGAAGATGCACGAAGGTATCAAAGATGAGACTTTGATGTACCAAGAGTTTCCTCCTACAGAAGACTATGCTTTTGTGATGACAGGAACTTCCTTCTTTTCTCACAGCCGCTGTACAGAGTCTGCCAAAGAAAGTAAGAAGCTGGAGTACCAGAACTACCGCTATGTTTTCGGTCAACTGTTTCAGGACACAGAAGTTATCAAGAGCACAGAGCGCTTGGGGACTTTAAAAGTCTGGGAAGAGCCTGTAGACACCGCCTACTACGTTATAGGTGCTGACCCTGCCTACGGCAGTTCTGACTGGGCTGACAGGTTCTGTATCCAGGTCTACCGTGTCTACGCAGACGGGATGGATCAAGTTGCGGAGTTTGCAACCTCGGAGATGAACACCTACCAGTTTGCGTGGGTGATTGCTCACCTTGCTGGCGCTTACAAAAACTCTACCCTGAACCTAGAAGTGAATGGCCCAGGTCAAGCCGTGATTAACGAAATCAGGAACTTGAAACGCATGGCAAGTGCGATGGGTGGTGCAACAGGTCATGGCTTGATGGACGTGCTTGGCAGCATGACAAACTACATCTGGAGAAGGAATGACACCCTGGGTGGCCTGTCTAACTCTATCGGATACCTGACAACCACCAACAGTAAAGAGCGCATGTTGCAGTACATGAAAGATTACTTTGAGCGTGGCATGATGAAGATTAAGAGCATGGATACGCTGGAAGAGATGAAGGGTATCGTGCGGGAAGGTTCTTTCCTGGGTGCGCCTGGACGGGGTAAGGACGACAGGGTGATTGCAACCGCACTGGCAACAGTTGCGTGGGCAGAGCAAGTTCAGCCAAGACTCATGGCGGCAAAGATTACCAGAGAGATTAGCAAGGCGATGGATGAATCCACACCTGAAGAACTCGCTGTAGGACGTAACGTATCTGATTACCTGAAAAGAATAGGCTTGTATGGCAGTGCATGACCAACTTACCATCGTGTCTGTCTACGGACACAATAACGGCGCTAGTGCCATTCCTAGCATCATCAAGAGCATGGAAGAACTCCCAGGCTCCAGAGGCCTCCTTCTGTCCCTGGAGAAGCCTCCAAACCTTCCTAAATACATCCAGTGGAAGAAGATACACGCTATCAACTACTTGCAGTACAGCGTCTTCATGATGCACTGCCTACAAGCATTCATCAAAACAGATTACTGCTTGATTGTCCAAAACGATGGTTGGGTGCTTAACGGTAAGAACTTCAAAGATGAGTATTACAACTACGATTACATAGGCGCACCCTCACACTGTGCCTTTCAGTTTGGTGACACCAACGAAGCAAGGCTCTTCCTGCACTTCTCATGGGTAGGTGAGAAGGATGTGCGGGTTGTTCAAAACGGTGGGTTCTCCCTGCGTAGCAAGAGGTTCTTGCAAGCATGTAACAAACATGGCATCGTGCATTTCAACAGCAATGAGATACACGGCTGGAACGAAGATGCACAGCTATCTTCTATCCTGCGTCCTACCTTGCAGTCTCTAGGCTACAAGTATGCCCCTGACCACATTGCCAAACTCTTTAGCATGGAGTACATGGGCAAGGGATTTCATGAAGATGACTTTGATTTCTCCCAGTTACTGGGGCATCACGCCCAAACACGTAAGCTGACAGGGGACATGCACGTTGTTGTTGACCGTGACATTACCAATGCTTACGGGGAAATAGAGTTTATGGACTACTTGCAAGACAACGGATACACCGTGGAGTATGTGTATGCAGCCCCTGGCGAAGTCAGAGCTTAAAAGACAGATAAAGAAGTTCCTGCAAGACAAGGAAAGAGGTATCTCTGTGAACCTTTTTGCCGAACTTTGCGGGATTACAAGGGTTCATTTGTGGGATGTTTTTGTTCTTGAGCGGGAGCCACTGACAGAAACAGTCCAAACCCGTGTCAACAGAGCCTACATGCTGTGGAAACAGGGGTATGTGAAGGTCATGAAAAACAAGGACAACACCCGTTTTGTGGACTTCAGGAAGGTTGCACAACCCCCTGTAATGCCCTCAACGGGGCTAAAAATGACCTCAGAAGGCATCAAAATTCGTGTGGGCATGGTCAACCGACACGATTACAGTGAATTTGACCTTAACGAACGATTGAGAGGGTAACATGGGCATTCTGCGAGACTATTACTGCGAATCACACGGTATTTTTGAGGCATGGGAGCCTAACTGCCCCATGAAACACTGCAAATCAGAAATATCTATCGTTCACCTCAAGCCTGTAGGCATTCGCTCTGACAAAACCAAGCGTACAGACAAGAGCGTCCAGAATTTAGCCCAGGATTTCAACATGACAGACGTGAAATCTACAAAAGAGGGGGAACACCAGACTGGCTACCTCGTCAGAAACAATAAAACTACCGCAAAAGAGCTTGCAGAGGCCGCAGAGCGAGAAAAGAACAATCCACGCCCTGGTGACGCAGCAATCTGGGGCGGTGGCGGCAATATCAGCATGAAATCCGTCCTGGGTGGACAATTTAAGCCCGTTGCAGACGAATCTGTAGGTGTAAACCCTAAATCATCGGGGAATTTGACAGGGCCACGGGCGTCCACTATTATCAACGACCATGACAACCTGCAAATCAAACCATGAGAATCCCTACCAACCCGCTTGATAGGGAACTCTTTTACCTCGACCTGATACAAAAGTGTCTTGTATCACGGGAGGAGCGCAAGGTTGATAACGCATCTCTGCGAAGCTGGTACTTGTTTGGGAATGGCCCAGACGAAGCGCCAGCTTTGTACAACAAGATATTCCCGCATATTGACCAGCTAACCTCGTTTCTCTATTCAGCAGAAACCACAAGGTTCAGCATTGATGTTGGTGCTGCCGTTGCAGATTCCGAGCACACCAAAATCCCAACCCTCACCCGTGCCCTCAACGATGAGTGGCTCAACAGCAACGCAGACCAAGTTTTCTCGCAAGCTACCACCTGGGCACTGGTGTACAACTCCACATTTGTCAAACTCATTATCAACAACGGTATCCATCCCTACATGGTTGAACCGTCTTGTATTGGGATGTTGCGGGAAGATACCCCGTACCTTGACAGACAAGAAGCTATCGTCCAGACGTACTACATCACCAAGTCGGAACTGTATGCCCGTCTGTACAGTCATCCCAAGCGGGAAGAGATTGTCAACCGTGTGACCTCTACTCAGCATGAGCGCACAGAAGTTGCCAACGGTATTGAGCGCATCATCCTCTCGCAATCAAACCCCACCATGTACGGTAACGTCAACCTTGACCTTGCCGGACAGAACCGCTACAAAGCTACAGTCTCTGAAGACACTGTTGAGATGACAGAGTTATGGGTGTGGAACGATGACACCCAGGACTACCAAGTCGTCACCAAGGCTGACCCCGACGTCATCATCTATGACCGTCCTGGCGAACAGGTGTTTATGAAAGGTGAATTGCCTTTCGTTCAGATTTGTCCTAACCCACTGTATGACTACGCCTGGGGCGGCAGCGAGGTTCAGCGTTTGGTGTTCCTCCAGCAGTTGCGTAACAAGCGCATGACTGAGATTCTTGATTTGCTCTCTAAACAAGTCTCTCCTCCCACTGCGCTGATTGGCTTTACAGGCATTCTGGATGAAAAGAATTTTGCTCTTAATCGAGCAGGCGGTGTGCTGGCAACAGACATGCCTAGCGCCAAAGTAGAAAAGATGGCTCCCACCATTCCTCCTGATTTGTTTAAGGAGATTGGTGAGATTGATTTGATGTTTGAAGAAGCATCAGGTATTGTTTCTGTGTTGCAAGGTCGAGGCGAGTCGGGGGTGCGCTCTTCTGGTCACGCCTCCCAGTTAGCACGTCTGGGAAGTAGTCGTGCTAAAAAGAGAGCGCTGGTCATTGAAGACAGTCTTGAGAAATTAGCCACGCTGTATCTCAAGTGTATGCAGGTCTATGACAATACCCACTTCAAAGACACGAACGGCAACAAGTTTATTGCTGAACAGTTCACCAAAGATTTTGTTGTGAAAGTGGATGCCCACTCTAACAGCCCAATCTTCATGGAAGACCTGCGCCAGCTTGCTTTCAATTTGTTCAAGTCACAGGTTATTGACAAAGAATCCTTGCTTGACCTGCTTGAGCCTCCGATGAAACAGTTGCTCAAAGACCGTCTGAAGAAGATGGAAGAGAAACAAGAGCAGGCTAAAGAAGAGAAGCAAGCGCAACAGCAAGCCCAAAAAGCTGAAGCTAAACCTCAACTTAAACAGGTGGGATGATGGCTAAAACCTCACAAGTTGCCCCCAAGTCTGACCAGCCTAGAGTGAATACCAGCGACCTTAAACGTCTGGATTCTGGCCCTAGCTTGACATACCGTCAGTCAGGGAGTAAAAACATGACAGGGCGTAGTCAGAGGGACTACACTCGTCGTTGACAAACCGGAGAACGCAATGTACAAAGCTCACAAGCGTGGTCGCAAGACCCGTCGTTAAGATTTCCGTAACTGGAAATAAGGGTGTGGCTGCTTCCCCTTGGAAGTAAGTGGCCGCTGCTAAGGAGTCGCTATCATGGCACGTAAAGCACGCAAAGGTCGTAAGAGCCGCAAGTAATTCTTGGGGCTAACGCCCTTAGAATTGCGGTTTGACCGTTCAAGTTCCACGGGGGGCTGGAATCAAAAATGCCCCCCACCTATTGACAAAAGGTTTGTAAGTAGTTACAAACTCGCCTAAGGAGTCGTTATGAGTGTACCGTCAGACAAGTTAATGGAGTTAATGCGTGGCAGCAGGTCTGCTAGTACGCCTGCTCCGTCGCCTGATGAAACTCCTATCGGCGGCTCCATGTCAGACGCTGAAACTCCCCCGATGGCCTCGCCCATGTCTACGCCTGAACCCAAGATGGGAAGCAAAGAGGCAGCGATGATTAACATCGGTATGGCTATGGACTTGATTGAGCAATCTCTCCCCGCTCTCGGTTCTGAGTCTGAAGAAGGACAAAAAGCATTGTCTGCTATCCGTTCTCTCACTGGCGTGATGGGGCCACGGAAAAACAAAACCAACGAATTACAGCAATCTGAGATTCTTCAGATGTTGCAAACTCTCCCCCAGGCAGGTGGCGCAACGCCTGAAGGAAGAGCGATGGCTCAAGCGCCCGTCCCTGGTATGCCCCCGCAAGGTGGCGCACCTACCCCACCTCAAATGTAAGGAGTCCAAAATGGATTTGTTCAAGCCCCGTGGCGCAGCAGCCCCCCGTCGTCCCACTGATAACAATCAGCAGCATGGCGTTATTACCAACACCCCCCGTTTCTCGCAACTGGGTGGCCTGAATGGTTCTAACAAGATTGCTAAAGGTGGCATGGCTGTTCAGAAGCCTGCTGACGGCAAAAAAGTCATCTGATAGTGTTAAAGAGGGTACATCATGTCTTTAGAAAACATTTCTTTAGAAGCTCGTGACGAACTGGCAGCGCTGGCTCAACAGCTTGCCGAGAATCCGAGCACTCGTAAAGAGTTCCTCCGCATGACCAAAAAGGTCAAGCCGGACTTGCCTATTCCTGAATTGGAAATTGAAGAGTCCACTCACGCTGCTGTCAGCAAGGCAGAACAGCGTGTGCAGCAGCTTGAAGCCAAGTTGCGGGAGAAAGATGCTCTTGCCGAGTTAGATAAGCGTCGTCAAGCCCTGGTTAAAAAGGGTCTGATTGCGTCTGAAGATGAAGTTAAAGACGTGGAAAAGATTATGCTGGAGCGTGGTATTACCAATCACGAAACGGCAGCAGAATTTCACCAGTGGATGAAGCAGGCAGCAGTCCCGACTTCTTCTGGATACAACCCTCAAGTCATCAACAAGTTTGACTTGAACAAGTATTGGAAGAATCCGGTGGGTGCAGCCCGTGATGAAGCGGTGAGAGCACTCGGTGATTTGCGTAAACCTACGCGACCCATCGGTTTGTAAGAGGGTATTGTTTTGTCATTTTTGACGTAAGGAGGCCTTATGGCTATTGGCGGCGGCATCCTACCAGCTACGGGGTCATCTCAGTTTAATGAACTGACTTACGTAACTCGTAGAGCCTTTATCCCTAAGCTGGTTGTCCAGCTTTACAACTCGACCCCTTTGATGGCTGCACTGATTGCTAACAGTCAGCAAGCCAGCGGTGGTGTGTCTTCCGTAACCGTGCCTGTTCAGGGCGCTCAGTTTGTTAACGCTCAGTGGTCTGACTACAGCGGCTCGTTCGCTCAACCGTCTGTCCAGCAGGGTGCTTACAACGCTGAATTCGACCTGAAACTGATGATTTCTCCCGTGCCGTTCCTCGGTATGGAAGGTGCAGTTCAGCAAGACGCTGCCATTATTCCCCTGATCGAAGCTCGCATGAACGATGCGACCAACGTGATGATGGATGCAATGGCTACTGCCTTGTACAACAACTCTACCAATACTCAGCAGTTCATCGGTTTGCCTGCTGCCGTTTCTGCCTCTGGCACTTATGGCAACATCAGCCGCTCGTCCTACTCTTGGTGGCAGTCGAAGTCGTACAGCGCTGGTGGTGTGAACCCCACCCGTCAAAACGTCCTGCAATACATTTCTGGCACTGTGAAGAACGGTGCTGAAATGCCTAGCTTTGGCGTTTGCGGCTTTGGTACTTGGACGCTGCTGGCTCAAGACTTTGTCGGTCAAGAACAGTACACCATTACCCCTGGCTCTGGTTTTGATGGCGATAACAACGGCCCTCACGCTGCATTCCGTGCGCTGATGGTTGCTGGTGTGCCCATCTATCCTGACCCGTATTGCCCAGAAGGTACGATGTACTTCCTGAACAGCAACTACCTGTCGCTCTACATCCATGAGCAAGGTTCGTTCGTGTTCACCGGATTTGAGTCTACCCTCCCCAACTGGCAGATTGGCTATGTTGGTGCTGTGCTGATGATTGCCGAACTGGTGAACGTCAAGCCTAAGAGCATGACTGTGGTGTCAGGTTACAACTACCTCTCACTGTAAGGAGTAAGTCATGTCTTTAGCACTTAACAAAATCATCCTGGCGGGTGCAACTACCAACTCGGCTGGTGCTTATTTCAGCAACACCACTGTTACGGCTACCAATGCTGGCGCAGTGATTCCTGCTGGTACGTACCTGATGTTCCCCACGGCTAACGTGGTGGTGCAGGCTAACAACGGTTCTACCATCTCTACTGTCGTCGCCAACAACACTGGCGGTGTCATTATTTCTGATGGTGTGAACGTCTATGCCACCTCTACTGTTGCTGGCAACGGCACTGTTGTTCTGTTGACCACCAACGGTGGCATCAACGTCAGCAGCACCTACGCATCGTAAGGAGTCGGTATGAACTCGAACCATGTAGGCTCGTTATATCCCGATAGCTTTGGAAGTTTTGCCATTGGCACAACCGTTACGCCCGTCCCCCTGGGTTCAACGGGTAACGCTGTGGCAACCATTCCTGTTATCGGTAGCAGCTTCATTGTTCGCCGTATTACCGCCAATAACGCAAACGGAAGTGTGGCTCTTGCCAACGTGACTATCATTACAAGCAATGATGGTAACGTGGCAAACGCCATCTCCAATGCTGTTGTGTTGAGCAACATCACTGCAACCTCGAAGTACCAAGACCTTGGTTTGACCGCTAACACGTCTACCAACATCTACACTTCTGGCGCACTGTATGTTTGTGTCAATACCGGAGCAGCCGCAAACAATACGGTTGACTTCACGGTTTACGGTGATGTAGTGTCGCTATGAGTGTTGTTTACGTAACCAACCATTCTGACAAACAGTTAGACGTCAGTTTTAACTATGCTAACTTGTCGTTTCCTGTCGGTAAAACGGTAGAAATTGCACAAGATGCCGCAAGGCATGTGTTTGGTTACGGAGACAATGACAAAGAACCGTATCTGGCTCGGTTGGGCTGGATACGGCTTCACTCTGAATTAGAACAAGGATTAGAGCGTCTGTCGCAGTTTCATATTTCGACAGAGGCTCTGGAAAAGAACCGCTCACTACCCTCGGCGGTTGGCGTGGTTGCTCTTCACGTTGAAAAACGTGTTGAGCAAAAACCCAACAAGAGGGCAGCTTAATATGGACGCTCTGTGGCTACACTCAATTCCTACATCACGGAAGTCCAACGGCTCTTGCACGATGCCAATGCTGTATTCTGGTCAACTGCTGAGTTAACCAACTACATCAACGAAGCACGGGAGCGTGTAGCCAGGGACACGGGATGTTTGCGTACTCTGCAAATATCTTCTACTCCCATTTCCAGCACAGGTGTAGGTGCTGTACAGTGGGCAGAAGGTCTTGTTGTCTCCACTGGAAGTTTTGTTTTCAATAACATCTTCATTTACCAAGTCGTCAGCGGTGGAATCTTAGGGACAACTGCGCCTCCCTACCCTTCTGGCAACAACATCTTTCCTCCCAGTACCAGCTTCACAGATGGCACGGCTACGTTGCAGTATTCTGGCCCTGCTGAGATTATTCCGTTCTCTACCCTGTCTACGGGTCAGACGCTGGATATTCTGAACATCACGCTGTATTGGGGTAACAGTCGTATCCCTCTGCGGTACTTGCCGTGGTCTAACTTTAATGCTCAGTTGCGTTATTGGCAGAACTATGTCGGGCGTCCCGTGTGCTTCTCTGTGTACGGGCAAAGCCAAATCTACATTTCTCCCGTGCCTGACCAGTCCTATGTGATTGAAATTGACACGACCATCTTGCCTGTGCCCCTGACGCAAGATAACGCCAACGCTGTTGACCCTATCAACGACCCTTACACCACGCCTGTGGCTTTCTATGCGGCTTACAAAGCCAAGTACAAAGAGCAGAGTTACGGTGAAGCGGAAATCTATAAACAAGAATACATGAAGCACGTCAACGCCGTGCAGAACTCCGTATTCACCAGACGCATCCCAGACCCTTACTCTAATCCGTACTAATCATGGCAGCAGCAGAACAAAAAAAGTCCTATGCTGTCATCAAGAACTTCAAAGGCCTCAACACCAAGGCCAACAGAACGGCTATTGATGAACAAGAGTTTGGTTGGCTAGAGAACGCCATGCCTATTGGGTATGGCAACCTCAAAATCACCCCAACCTACTCTAACGTCACAGTCTCTGGTAACGCTGCTGTTTTCTCCAACACAGTTACCTACCTCTCCAGCGTCAACCTTGATGTTAGTGATTACATACTTGCATTCCAGTCAGACGGTGCTGCACAGTATGTCAAGCTCATCACCAGCACGACAGGTACGCAGGGCAACATTGCCACTGCTGTGCAAAACAAGTTTTCAGGTGCAGGCGTATCCAGTGCTCAGTACAAGAATGAGCGGGTGATTATTGGTGACCCAGACAAAGGTTTGTACTCTTGGGATGGGACTAACTTAGTCTCTATCGGTAGCGTAGGCTTTATAGGTATCACAAACCCAGGCGCAGGCTACACCTCCACGCCTGCTGTCACCATCTCTGCCCCTAACGAAACTGGTGGTGTGCAGGCAGTTGCAGAAGCCACAATCACTGCCAACGCTGTCAGCGCCATCACCCTGACAGAAGCAGGTACAGGCTACACCTCTGCCCCCACCGTCACGATTACGGGCGGTGGAGCGACTACCAGTGCCACCGCACTAGCTTCTATCACCACGTTCAAGACAGGTACAGTGTCTGTGCTGGTCACAAACGGGGGTACGGGGTACAACAACGCTGCCAACATCACTGTGACTATAGGTGATGGTTCTGGCTGGACAACCCGTGCGGTAGGCAATGCTACCGTGTCTGGTGGTCAAATTCAGCAGGTGGTGATGACAAACGTAGGAGCGGGTTACACCTCTTCTTCCAACGTCACCGTGCTCATTTCTGACAGCAGTTCTCCCGCAGGGTCTGGTGCTACCGCTAAAGCTATCGTCAACACAGAGCAGATTATTGACGTAGCAACCTTCTCTGGGCGCACCTGGGTGGCTGCTGGACGTACTATGTACTACTCTGCGGCAGGTACGTACTCAGACTTTGTGTCTGTGTCTGCTGGCAACTTTGTCCTGACAGATTCAACCTTGCACGGCAAGATTCAGGCTACCCTGTCTGCCAACAACTTCCTGTACATATTTGGTGACGACAGTATCAACGTGTTTTCTGACCTGCGTGTCACCAGCACGGGAAGTACGCTGTTTACCAACACCAACGTAAGCGCCAGCGTCGGCTCTAGACGCCTGTATGCCATCTTTCCGTACTTCCGTTCTGTTCTGTTTATGAACGACTACGGTATGTACGCCCTGGTTGGCTCTACAACCAGCAAGATTTCTGACCCTATGGACGGTGTATTCCCGTACATAGACTTCACCAAGCCTGTTTCTGGTGGTCAGGTATTGCTGAACAACATTCTGTGCGCTGCATTCAACTTCTACCTTAACGACAGCTTCCCAGTAACGACTGGTTCACGCTACGTTCAGGCTGTGTTTTTTGAGAAAAAGTGGTTTATCACCTCGCAAGGTTCTCTGTCTTACGTCACGTCTGTGCCTGTGGCTGGATTGATTAACTTGTATGGCGTTAGCACAAGGCAGTTGTACCGCATGTACGGGGATAGCACTGCAAATGTCTCCAGCACAATTAAGACGTCTTTGTCGCCCATGTCCGACAACATTAGGACAAAACAAGCGTTGAAATTCGGTGTGGAAGCGACGCTTTCTAACGCTGCGACGGTGACGGTGACGGTAGACAGTGAGACTGGTTCCAGCCCTGCATATACATTGACAAATGAGGTGTTGTGGACAAACAATGCTGGTAATGCCGTTCCCTGGAAAAACAACAGTAACGTGATATTGCCGTGGGTGTACACCGCTGGTTACGCTCTGTACAAATCAGACGCACAGCAATACGGCAAATATCTAGGTTTGACAATGACTTCCAACAGCGCAGGGTTTGTTGTCAACACGTTTGAGTTTGAACATGAATTAAGAGTGAGGTTCTAAAATGCCAGTCCCGTATACATTTTCTACTGCGACTACAGCCATCCCGTTGTCGCAGCTAGATAACAACTTTGCTACTGCCATCACGCTTGGCAACACGGCTATCCAGCTTGGTAATACTGTCACGTCGCTCAACAACATGACGTTGGCGAACGTGACTATCTCTAGCGGCACTATCAACATCACTAACGTGGCTGTGAGTACGGCTAACGTGAGTGGTACTGCCAACATTTCTACGTTGGTTGTGGTGGGTAACACCACAGCAGGTGGTAACGTCAGTATCGGTGGTAATGTTAGTGTTTCTGTTAATGCTACTGTTAGCGGTAATGCAAGTGTGACTGGTAACGTCAGTGGTGCTGGTGGTTCTTTCTCTAGTATCACATCTTCTGGTGACCTCACGCTCTCCGGCGGCACAGCTAACGGTGTACTGTACTTAAACGGCTCTAAAGTTGCTACCAGTGGGTCTGCGCTTACGTTTGATGGGACTAACTTTGTTAATTCGGCTGGCGGTGTTCGTGCAGGCACTAATTCTGGAAGCGGTGGTGCTTTGTCAGCATGGGGCGGTGCAAGCGGAGCAACCATAGACATTACGCCAAGCGCAGTAAGCGGCGCAAATGGAGTGACGTATAACACCAGTTTTATTTCTGGCGGTTCTGGCCCGCACATTTGGTCTATCGGCGGCTCCGAACAAATGCGCCTGACCAGCACAGGGTTGGGTATAGGGACAAGTTCGCCTGGGTCTAAGTTGTCTGTCAACGGTTCGGCAAACATGGCTTATTTCTATGATGGAAGTACGTCAGATTTGCAATTTCAAACCGTTTCGTCTGCCACGGTAATTGGCACGACGACAGCAACACCTTTGAAGTTAAAGACCAGTAACACAGTGCAGGCCACCCTCGACTCCTCCGGCAACGTAGGCATCGGGACGAGTTCGCCAGCAAGCAGATTAAATTTGTTTTCCGCAACTGGGTCAACAAACGGCATTACTTTGCAAGCTAGTGGTTGGTCCTATTACGGGCGCATTGGGATGAACGGTTCATCTGGAGGCGAACAGTATTGGACAGCTAATTACAGCTTTGCAACAAGTGCCGTAGATAACGCCAGCTACTACTCGACTTACATTCAAAATTCAGCTGCTCAAGGTATTGTTGCTTTTGGTACGTCTTCTGCCGTTAATACAGCACCAACAGAACGCGCCCGTATAGACAGCAGTGGGAACTTTCTGGTGGGGACGACGAGCAATTCTTTTGGTGAGCGATTTAATTCTACTGCCAGCGGTTTAACTGCAAACTGCGCTTATCTAAATTTCACAACATCAGATGACCGAGCTAACACAGTTATACAACATACTAGAGCATCAGGCGCTACTAGCGCGACAATGATATTATTTAGAAATTCATCTAGTACTAATGTTGGCAGTATTACATCAACTGGTTCTGCAACATCTTATGTAACTTCTTCAGACTATAGATTAAAAGAAAACATTGCGCCAATGACAGGCGCTTTGGAAAAAGTTGCCCAACTAAAACCATGCACATACACATGGAAAGAAAGCGGAATTGCAGCGCAGGGTTTTATTGCTCACGAACTGCAAGCTGTTGTACCTGAATGCGTGACTGGTGAAAAAGATGCTGTTGATGCTGAAGGAAAACCCATTTATCAAGGCATTGACACCAGCTTTTTGGTGGCTACATTAACAGCCGCAATACAAGAACTCAAAGCAGAATTTGATGCTTACAAGGCATCTCACCCTTAACCCCTGAAAGGAAACATCATGTCATCAACTATAACCTGGACGGTTACGTCCCTTGACTGCTACCCTCATGCTGACGGGCAAGCAGATGTTGTATTTGTTGTTCACTGGACATGCGCTGGTGTACAAGATACTTACAGCGCTTTTGTGTACAGCACGACTTCTATTCCTGCCCCTGGCACGTCTTTCACTCCTTATGAAGACCTTACTCAATCACAAGTTTTGGGTTGGGTGTGGGCTAACGGGGTAGACAAAACTGCTACTGAGGCTGCTGTACAGCAACAGATCAACAATCAAATTAACCCCCCTGTTGTTACACCTCCCCTGCCTTGGAGTGCATGATGGCTGTTAGCGCACCTTTCACCCCTTCTGGTAACACCGTTGTCTTCACAGCGGCTGTTACTGCTCCTACGCCCGTACAAGCCGTTTCTACAACGCTTGGTGGTAATCAGTACCGTATCCTCAACGCAGGCTCTGTAACCGCCTTCTTGGGCGTTGCTAACACTGCTGCTGGCGCTACATCCAACGCTGTTGTTGCCACGTCTTCACAGACTTGTCTGCCCCTGCTTGCAGGCACAGATGAAATCATCACGTTCTTGCCTAACGCCTATTTCACAGGTGTTACCGGAAGTAGCTCTGCTGTTATCTACATTACCCCAGGCGACGGTGACTGATGTTAAAGACTGTCTCATCATTCCAGAATGCCATAGGTGCTCTTGTTTACAAAGGCACATGGAATGCTGCGACCAATAACCCAACACTTACCTCCAGCGTAGGTAATAAGGGTGATTACTACGTTGTCTCTGTTGCAGGTACGACAAACCTCAACGGCATCACTGACTGGCAAGTTAACGACATAGCACTGTTTAACGGGTCTGTTTGGCAGAAGATTGACAACACAGATGCTGTCCTCTCTGTTAACGGTTATACAGGTGTTGTGGTGCTTAACGCCACAGACGTAGGTGCTACTGCCAACACCACAAATGTCATTGCTGGTAACGGCTTATCCGGTGGTGGTCAGTTAAATGCCAACGTCACTATTTCCTTGCCTGCAACTGGTGTTGGTACAGGTTCTTACGGTAACGCCAGCACTGTAGCTACTTTCACCGTAGATTCTTACGGCAGGCTCACTGCTGCTGGAAACGCAAGCATTGCCATTTCTAACTCTGCTGTTTCTGGACTGGGCACTATGTCTATTCAGAACAGCAGCAATGTCTCCATCTCAGGTGGCAATGTTAGCGGCATTACTGGCAACATCACAGGTGCTATTCCTAACTCCAGTATCACCAACGTGATGTTGAAAAACAGCACAGCAACGCTTGGTAACGTCACTATTACGTTAGGTGAAACCACCAGCTCTGTAGGTAACCTGACGCTCTCTAACGTGACTGTCAGCGGTGGTAATGTGACTGCTAACGTGTCAATGACAAACGCTACCAACACAAGTGCTACGTTTGCTACTGCAAGCCTGCCTCTTGTGCCTGCTGGCTATATCAAAGTCAACCTGAGCGGTACTGTTGTACTTGTTCCTTACTACGCTCAATAACATGAACTTTGAGGCTCTGTCATACGTTAAGTTTGGTGACAAGGATGGCCTTGGGGAGATGCTATTTGAGAACGGCATACAGCATCAGGTGTTTTACGAAATCCTTGCTGACAAAGGTATAGCTATCCAGAAGTACCCTTTGACAGACGCAGATATAGATAACCTGGATGACTGGCTGCTCATTCATAACCAAGAGCATGAAAGTCTTGCTACACAGCTAGGACTGGATAACCCGTTTCAGTTGCTCGACAGTGACTGGAATGTGGAAGATGATTTCTATGACTGGATAGGTGTTCACCAGACTATCCATCAACAGATTGCTGCGGCATTGGGGATTTGACATGGCTACTACACCTACGCTATCTGATGTTCTGTATGCCCTAAAGATTACGACAGGCAAGCAACCGTTTGACGCTAAGTATGACGTCAACGGGGATGGCGTTGTAAACACAGAGGACGTTCTCGGTCTTCAGAAGGCGTATTTGGGTAAAGACCCTGGCTTTACTTTTGTAGGAGATACTTTTTCTTCTCCGTCTACAAAAACAGCCGCAGATTACGCTGCTGAAAATCAAGCTAACCAACAGCGTATTGCGGAAGAGCAAAAAGAAACCCAACGCAGGCAAACCCTTTTAGCAGATGCCCAAAAGATTTATGGCAATGTCAATGCCGATTTGGTTGCCAACAATCCCAATCTGACTGCTCAACAGTTAGCCAGCCTTGCCACACGCAACTACTGGGCTAACGAATCTGAGGCTTTTGCCCGTGTGTCAGAGGGCATGAAGAATGGCACGGCACAGCTCAAGCAGATGGTTACTGGCTACGATGAGAGCAACCAGCCCATCACCAAGCTGGCAATTACCACGGGTGAACATCCTGGCTACGACACTTTGTTTTTGGAGCCTACTGCAAAAGCAGGTGTGTACAGTTTCTCTACCCCCAACCAAGTGGCTGGTGGCTTCATAAGTGGCGTCATTGCTGCCAACCCAGAGACAGGTAAGTACCTTCCTATTGAAGACTACACCAAGCAAGTGCAGTACACGCCAGGGCAAGGTGGTGGTTTTGTAGGCGGGTTGGTTAGCACGCTAGGCAACATGATTGCTGACCTTGGGCCTATAGGTCAGATAGGTATTGCTTACCTTACAGGTGGTTTAGGTTCTGCCATTGCAGAGAACTTGGTTGCCAACCAAATTGTGTCTTCCGCTGTGTCTGAAACAGTTGGTAACGCCATTGCAAAGACAGTGATAGACGTTGCACAAGGTAAAGATTTAGGTGAATCTTTACAAAACTCTATCGTTAACGCTGTTGTGCAAACAGGTCAACCTGAGATTGCAAAGACCATCTCTACCGTTGTTGACAACAAAGACATAGCAAATGTGCTCACGTCTGCTGTTTCGTCTGCTGAATCCACGCTGTTAAAAGGTGGGGACTTGCAAGACGTGATAACCAGTGCTGTTGCTGGCGCTACTGGTACAGGCGTTGCAGGTGCTACTGACAACACGCTTGCTGGTGTTGTTGCTGCTAACTTGGCGACAGGTCAAGACCTGAACGCTGCAATTACAAATGCAGTTGTCAAGATGGGTGTTAGCGACGCCAAGAAGACCACCACAGAAACAGCAGATACTGTTACTGGCGTTACGGGTCAGGACACCATCACCGCTACGACAGACACTGTTGCGGGTGGCGGTGGAGAAGATACCGTAGCTGTAACCACTGACACAGTTACTGGGGCTGGTGGTCAAGATACAGTAGCCGCTGTTACCGACACGATTTCCGGTGCGGGTGGTGAAGATACTATCTCTGCCGTTACTGATACTGTGACGGGTGCAGGCGGTACTGACACGTTAACCAGCGCTACCGGATTAGACCTTATCCAGCAGGTTGGTCAAGATTCTGTTGTTGGCGGTGAGGCTACAACACAAGGTGGTGCTGGTGCTGACACCATCACAGGCGGTGGTGATGTTGTTGTTGGTGAAGACACCACTATAGGCACAGGTGGACAAGACACGGTATCTGCTGGCGCTGGCACAGACGTTGTCGCTGATGACGGTACTACCGCAGGCATTCAGGACGTTATTGACACGCTTATAGGTGGTGCTGGAGAAGACACTTTATCCAGTGTCAGCGGTACAGATTTGCTCACACAAGTAGGTGCAGGTGGTGAAGACCTTATTGCTGATGATGGAACCACGCAGGGTATACAAGACGTTATAGATACTCTTGTTGGTGCTGGCGGTGAGGACACTGTATCTGCCGCAGGTGGCGAGGATACGGTTGTGTCTGGTCAAGACTTGGCTGCTGATGCCACTACTGGCAACACGCTGGATGACATAGCAGATACTCTTATTGCCAGTGGTGACCTTCCTAGCGGTCAAGACTTATCTGCTGACACAGGCGGTGGTGCTAACACGATTGACGATATAAGCACGGCACTTGATACTGAGGGCACAGATATTAGCGGTCAGGATTTGTCTGCTGATGCTGGCGCTGGTAATACTGTTGATGACGTTTCTACCGTTTTGGCGGGGGATGTTGCAGCAGAAGAACCGCCTCCGGTAGAGGAAGAACCTGCGGTAGAAGAGCCTACCGTTCCTGAAGATACGACAACAAAGCCGTTGGTGGTGACCGCTAAGAAGCCAAAGACTACGGCAGATAGTACATATTTATTAGGAACTGTTTTACAACAACCGTCCAGTTTGGCACAATCGTTAACATCGTACAGGGGTGCTGGCGAACTGGAATCTAAAACCACTGGCAAGCCACGCAAGAACGTGTGGAACGAAGCATCACTGCGTCTTAAAGATGCGTTAGGACTGTAATCATGGCATCAGCAATTCGACAACTGGCAGGTATGGGCGGGGACGTTCGCAAGATTGCGGCTCTTCTGAAGAAGAAAGCCCCTCCAGGGCATATTCTTGCCTACATTTCCCCGCAGGAAGCTCAGTTGCTGAAAGCCCGTGGTGGCTCTGGAAAAGAGCATGAAAACACTGGAATCCTGTCTTTTGAGGAAGATTCCGCAAATTTTGGTAGCGAGTTTCCCTCTGAAGAGGTTTCTCAAACGCCTGCTGCTGAACCAGGAAGCGCTGCTTATATGGCATCTGAGGCTCAAAATGTGAGCCTGCCAAACATTACTCAACAACTTCCGTCTGTAGATGTAAGCGCAGGTCGGACGCCTTACGGTGGCGGTGTAGACGTTACCGCTGGTCAACAGATTGAAACCCCCTCGTTTGCCCCTGGCAGAACCGCTGCGGATACAAGGGCAATTTTTGGGGAAGAAGGTTATGGCGCTGCTGCCTCCCCCGCTGAGATGGCTGCTGCCCCTGCCGCCAAGCCTACCGCTCCTGGCGAGAAGGGATTGAGCAAGGACATGATGGCAAAGCTCGGAATTGCGGGTGTTGGTGGACTGCTAGGCGGTTTGCAGGCACGACGTGCTGCCGCACAAGGTCAAGCAGGCAAGCAGGAGATGGCTGCACTTGCCCAACCTTACGCACAGAAAGGTGCAGAGTTGCGTGGTGCTGCCGAGCGTGGTGAACTTACTCCGCAGGCACAGAGGGCTGTACAAGCCGCACGTGCTCAGATTGCCCAGGGTGCAGAACGCAGGGGTGGGGTGGGTGTACAGCAAGCAGAATCACAGATTCAGGCGCTTACGCAGAACTTACTGCAACAGCAGTATGACCTGGGGTTGAAGTTGTCCGGCATCTCTGACAACATCATGATGGGTGCTATTAAAACTGGCTTGCAGGCTGACCAGTACGCTAACCAGTTGACTTCCAGCTACTTCAATAATGTTGCACGTACTGTATACGGCTCTACCACTGCGAAAGAGTAATCATGGCTGAACCATTAGCAGAAGCACTACAAACAAAGATGCCCGTTGTCCCGAAAGGACAGCGTATGTCTGGTGAGCAGATTAGCTCTGCTCTTACCCAGTTTCAGCCTCAAAAAGCTCAGTTTGAGAAAGACATTGCTGGCGCTACCGGAGAGGAAGCGTTGGCAAAACAACGTCAGGCAGAAATCAAAGCCCAGGGCGCTAAGACCGCTGAAGAGGCTTACGGTACTGCTGAACGTGAAGCTATGCAGAAATATGAAGGTCGCAAAGAGAAAGAACCTTTGCCTGCCTTTGTTCCTACGCAAGACACTGCCCAAGACATGGCAGGTCTGTTTTCCTTGATTAACGTCATCGGAATGGTGGTCGGTGGTGGCGGCAAGAACAATGCCCAGTTAGCCATGAACTCCATGAACGGTATGCTGGAAGGCTACCAAAAGGGACGTGGTGACTTGTACAAACGTGAACGTGATACGTTTGAAAAGAACTTTAAATCCATGATTCAGAAACATAAAGAGTTTCGTGAAGAGATGGAAGACGCTATCCGTTTGGCTGCAACTGACAAACGTGCAGGTCTTGCTGCCGCAGAGGAGGCTGCTGTCAAAGCAGGTAGCGACATTGTCAAAGCCCAGATTCGTAAGGGTGACTTGCTTGGCGCTTACAACAATCTGAAAGAGACAGAGAAAAGTGCTAACAAAGCTCTGGAGATGTACAACGCCAACATCAACGCAGAGCGGCAAGAGCAGGCTGCTGAACGTCGTCACCGTGAGAGAATGGCGCAAGCCAGAGATTTGGCAGCAATTCGGGCAGGCGTAAAAGATACCAAGCCGCCGCCAAAAGAAATTGTTGCTCAAAACCAGTTGAGAAACTCTCTTATCCCCAAGATTGAGGAAGCGTTGCCTGTACTGGATAGGCTGAACAAAGAAGGCAAATGGAACACGATGACAGCATTGTTGGCTGTTGACCCACGTGCCGCTGAGATGCAATTCAAAGATGACAAAGAGGCTTTGAATCTAATTCTTACTCTTGCTTACTTCCGTTCTAAAGAGTTTGAGACTGCTGGTAAGGCTCTTACGAAGAAGGAAGACCAGATTCTTGCTCCTATCGTTCGTGGCGATTTACGTGCCTATGAGGGCATTAAGAACGCTATGGAACAAGGCGTTAAGTCTCTCAAGCAAGAGCAAAAAGGCTTGGAAGCAACATATCCGTTTATTCGTGAATACAACAAAGCCATGCGTGGCGAGACAGAAGCGGAAACCCCTTCTCCATCGGTAAAACAAATGCCTACAGGCGATAAGCTAAAGGCGTATGCTGACCAACATTTTGATGGCGATGAAAATGCTGCACGTACCTATCTGCAATCTCAAGGGTATCAATAATGGATATCAGCGACCTGCCAGCACCTACTAAAAAATCAGACATTTCTGATTTACCTACTCCTTCCCGTGCTTCTGTTCCGGCTCCTTCTCCTGAACCTGCAAAGAAAGATACGGCAAAGAAAGACTTTCTTGGAGAGGTAAAAGAGGTCGGGAAAGCTGGTGGTATCGGTGCTACTGTAGGTGCATTTACGCCTGAAATTTTGACGACCTTGGGATTGGGCGCTGCCGCTTTTCCTCCGGCTGCACCTGTCGCTCCTTTTCTTTTAGCTGGTGGTCAACTTGCACGTGGCGCTCGTTTAGGCGCTGCTGTGACTGGTGGTCTTGGCGCTGCCGCTGGTTCTGCTGCTGGCAAGATGGTTCCTGAGCCTGAAAAGGTTGAGGTAGACATTCCTGGCGTACAACTTACTCGCAAACAGCTTGCTGAAACTGCTGGTGAATTTGCTGGCCCTGGTGTTCTTAAAGGCGCTGAAATTGGATTGAAGGGAACTCCTGTTTTGGGTTCTTTTGTCAGGGGTGTTGAGAAGTATGTAGGTCTTGGCGAGACTGAGTTTAAAAAGGCTGCTACCCGTCAGCTAGAAACCTTGCGTGGCAAACTGCCTGCAACCTTTACCGAGCCTTACCGAAAGATTTATGACGCTCTAGCTGGCTTTGATGAGCAAGAGCGCAGGGCTGCTTTGCAATCTGTAGGCGAGGCTACTCGTCGTGCAGAAAACATTTTGAACCACTACAACAATCAAGCCAGCCGAGTTATCAACTTCAACACCAAAGAAGCTGAACGGTTGAAACGGGTTGGTATGGATGAAGCCCAAAAAGTTCTAGATGATGCTGCCGCCAATGTAGAGCGTCGTAAAGCTACAGTGTCAAAAGCAAAGGCTTCTGGTGCTGCCGCTGCCGAGCGTGGTCAACAAGCGCTATCTCAGATTGGTCAACCGCAAACACCTACCCAGGTTGGTACAAGCATCAGGAATGCTGTTAGCCCTATTTTTGAAAAGCTGAAACAAACCAGAGCAGCTAACGCTGAAAAAAATAAAGGTGAAGCATTTGCCGAGGCTTTGCAAAAAGAACAAGCCGGACAAAGGGTTAGCACGACAAAAGCCTTTAGAGAAGCTATAGACACTATTAGCCGTGCCATTACTAATCCTGAAACGAAACTTACAAACGTATCTGTTGACGAAGTAAAGAATCAGTTAACAAAAGTAAAGAGAGCGCTTGACCCCCGTGAGGTTGACCCGACTACAGGTATTGCAACAGGCAGACCTATCAGCTTTGAAGCACTGGAGAACCTGCGCCGTTTCTTGCGTGACCGTGCTTACGGTTTGCCAGCAGAAGGTTTTGACGCTATCGGTCAACAGCAAGCAGGCAAGTTGGCTGATGCTGTGGAGGCTATCCAGCGTGAGTTCTCTCCTAAGATTGGCAAATTCTTAGAGCAATACAAAGCTGACAGCCAACCTTTGAATGCTTTTAAAACCAAGCTCGGACAAGCCATTGTTGGCACGGAAGAGTTTGACATGGCTCGTTTTGCCACTGACCCTGCAACTTTGGGAGACAAGTTCTTCAAGAGCGAGACAGGTGTCAAAGACTTGATTAACCTGATGGGTGGTAATGTCCAGCAAGCAGAGCAGTTTGCCAGGGCGTATGTTGCTGACAAGTTGCGTGGCGGCAATGCAAAAGATGTAGAAAAGCTGTTGAGTTCTAGCCGTGACTGGATAGGTCAGTTCCCTGCTCTTGACCAACAATTACGTTCGGTCGCTCAACAGATGGGTGTGTCTGAGCGTGTTGCAGCCAAGCGAGGAAAGTTGGCAGAAGCGCTGAGAACAGAAATTAGTTCTATTCCTGATGTTGCCCGTCAGATGGCAGAAAAGAAAAGAGCAGAGGCTGAAACAGGTTCTTTGCAAAGGGTTGAGCGTGGGTTGAAACAAGCTCAAGACATTCGCAAGACTGGACAAAAGTTGGCAAAATCAGAGACTGCCCCTGCTGCTCCTGGCTTGCTTGGCAAGGGCGACCCTGTGGCTGAGATTGAAAAACTCATTACAGGTGGTGAAACTCAAAAGCTCAAAGATGCTGCGCCCATCATCAAATCTGACCCTAACCTGATGCAAGCCTTCAATCAAGCTCTTGATGTGAGCCTGTCAAGGATGAACCCCGCAAATATCTCTGACGATTTTGAGAGGATTATCAAGCCTGCCTTGCTCAACACAAACATGATTACGCCACAGAAGGCGCAGGAACTGAGCACCAGGATTCGTACTGTACAGATGACGTTGGAGCCAAGCGTTGCCGCACAAACAGCCAGATGGATTATCAAAACGGGTATTTCTGGTGAGGCTGGATTGCAACTTACTGATTAAGGAGAGTAAACATGAAAGAAACCAAAGACCAACGGGAAGCCCGTCAGGGCGGTGAACGTGAAGCCCAGGCAGGGCTGGAATACCACCGCCAGATGGCACGTAAGCAATCAGCGCCTGCCAAGCGTGCTATCGGACGCAAGCTCAAGCGATGAGCCGCAAAAAAGATAAGGGCATAAACCCTGAACTGGAAAAGCATATCAACCAGCTTTTGGCTGCTGTGATGTCGGATGACACTGCCAGCATCACAGAGAAGATGAAGGTGGTTGACCGTGCCCTCAAATTGGAAGCCCTGAAACAGAAGGCTGACATGGATGAGTGGGGTTCAGGATTTATGGGATTAGACGATGATGAGGATAAGTGATAACATGATTATCCCTTTAGGAGTTAATCATGGACGCTATCCAAGTTATCAAAGTGGCGCTTGCGGTCATCACAGACAGGCTTATCACAATCATGGCACTCTTGACCTCGTTTGGTCTGGGGTGCTGGACGATGGCAGAGCCGACCTGGGAAAGAGTTGTGACGCTAGCAATTTATGTGGTTTTCGGCTATCTTGTAGTCATTGCAAAGGAGAAAAGTCATGGACATGATTCCAAAAGTTAAGTACACGAAACTGACGATGAAGGTGGGCACGGGCATGACCCAAGACCGCCTGTCTTATCCAGGTGAGTGCCCTATCGGTAAGTTGCCTTCTGGTGGTTTCCAGTCTGTCTGGAACTTCAAGAACAACCAGCCTAACGACTACTTCACTCGTAAAGAATCTCCTACCTCTGGTGGCGGCAAGAAGGTGTACTGATGGCTAATAACATTGCTTTTCAGGCGATGGGCAAAACGTACCAAGCCAACGCCACAACCACAAGCCAACGCATCAATGTTTTGTCTGATGTGCCTTGTAATCAGTTGTTGGTAGCAAGCCATGAAGGAACAAGTGGCACTGGTAAGCCTGTGTATTTCACTATTGGCAACTCTTCTGTAACCTGTGTGGCTCCTACCGCTGGCTCTCCGCAATACGCTTTTGTGGCTGTGCCAGGACAGAACATGGTCTATACAGTGCCCAAGCAATTTACGGCTACAGACGGTTTGTACATTGCTTTCATCACAGAAACCTCTACTGCTGAATGCTACTTTACCCCTGGAGAGGGACTGTAAATTGACCCCATAACAGCCTTTGCAATGGTTCAGGGCGCTATATCTGGCGTCCGAAAACTTTGCGCTGTTGTTAAGGAAGCCCAGGCAGCGGGTAAAGAAGTTGCCGACCTGACAGGGCAAGTGACAGGCTTTGTCAGCAAAATCCTTGAAGGTAACGACAAGTTACAAAAAGCAGAACAGGAACTGCGTGCAAACCCTCCTAAAGATAAGAGTTTGCAGGTTCTGGCTTTTGAAGAAGTTGCCAGAAAGATGGAGTTAAAAAAACAATATCAAGACCTGCGGAACATGATTATTTACGAACTGGGGTTGCCAGGGGGGTTCTGGGCAGACTTTGAGGCTACTTTGCACCGCATGGAAGAAGAAGATAGACTTGCGAAAGAGGGTGCTGAACTTCAAAGAAAGTTAGCAGAATGGCAACGCAAAAAGGTTCAGGACGACTTAATAGTCAGCGTGGCGCGAGTCCTTACGGTTCTTCTGGGTCTTCTGTATATAGCTCTTCTTCTGTGGGCAATTCGTCTACATCGGGAGAATCAACTGTCATTGCCCTGGGGTTGATAGTCTGTCTCATTCTGTTGACAACATTTGTCACCCTTATTGGATTCCTCTACGCAGACTTGCAAGCTGCCAGAGGCGCAAATAAAATGATTGAGAAGAAGATGCAGAGGGTAATAGAACGGTGTGACCGTGAATAGGGGCATGTATGCTTACGTTACTCTCGACCTTGATTTCTTTCCTGATGAGTGGCACTCCCAAGATACTAGAGTTGCTGCAAGACAGGTCTGACAAGAAGCACGAACTTGAACTTGCCAGGATGCAGACTGAGCGAGAACTGAAAATGCTGGAGGCTGGATACGCTGCCCAGGCAAAGGTAGAAGAAATAAAGACAGAGCAGATAGAGATGCAAACCTCTGCGGCTGTCACACAGGCTGTTATAGGCGCACAGCAAGCAGAGATGCAGGCACTGTATGCCCACGACGTTGCAATAGGTAAAGGAGCCTCTCAGTGGGTTATAGACCTACGTGCAGCCACAAGGAGCATCCTGACGGTAGGTTTCTATGTCTTGCTGGTCTTGCTTGACATCGGTATCTTTTGGCACGGTATGGTTCACGGTGCTGACTTCAACGACATGGCTAACCAGTTATGGGATGAGGACACCCGCATCATGTTTGCGGCAATCATCACATTCCACTTTGGTGGAAGGGCGTTTGGCAAGTCATGAACGTCAGCCCTAAAGCTATAGACATGATTAAGCACCATGAGGGGGTGAGGTTCAAGCCTTACCGCTGTCCTGCTAAGTTGTGGACTATAGGGGTTGGGCATGTGATGTATCCCGACCAAGCAAAGATGCCTCTTGCTGACAGAGACACTTGCATGTTGCGTGAGGAGGATAATCGTACTTTTACGAAAGAAGAAGTAGATGGGATTCTCAGAAGCGACCTTGCAAGGTTTGAACGTGGAGTGGCACAGTATTGCCCAGTTGCTCTTAGCCAAGGGCAATTTGATGCTCTTGTCAGCTTTAGCTTTAATGTTGGTTTGGGAACACTACAGCGCAGCACGCTCCGTCAAAAGATTCTTAGAGGCGATAAAGAAGGTGCTGCGGAAGAGTTCTTGAAATACTGTATGGCAGGTGGTAAGGTGTTGAAAGGCTTGCAGAACCGCAGGCTAGACGAAAGGGCTTTGTTCAATGGCACGTAAGAAACCAAATCTATCTGTGGGCAGGGGTGAGAAGCTCTCTGTCAAGGCTGGCGGTGGCTTGACCGCTAAAGGTCGTGCCAAGTACAACAAGGCTACTGGTAGCAAGTTAAAAGCTCCTACCAAAGATAAAAGTAACCCTCGCCATAAATCCTTCTGTGCCAGGAGCAAGAGTTGGACAGGTGAGCGTGGCAAGGCAGCTAGAAAGCGTTGGGGTTGCAGGTAATCTTCTCAAGCTCCACCAGCAGGTGAGGCCCGTGATAGCGCATCTCGTTCACACGGAATGCGCCCTTAAACCCGTACTGTTTAGCCCAAGTCTTCTTGTCATCAAAATACTCGTAGAACGTATCTGGTGTGATGATGTTCACATGAGTAGGGTCTTGGAAAGCTGCTGAGTGTGGGAACGCAGGGGTAGAGGACAAGAACTTCCCTCCCACCTTCATCACCCTGTATATCTCTGACATGAGTTCCACAAACGGGTATCTGCGATGTGGGACATACAACAACCTGGGGATATGCTCTAGGAAGTCGTAGGCAGTCACAAAGTCAAAGTGGTCATCAGGGTAAGGGATAGGCTCAACAGCTAGGTCTGTGTCCCATATATCAAGTCCTACCACCTTACTTGCACCGTAAGGATTGCGGATTGTTTCACCGCATCCAAGGTCTATAGATATTGTCATGGCGCTGGTAACAGAGTACCTTCAAAGAGATATGTACCAAAGTGACCTAGAGTGACCCAGGGTGCTGCCCAGACCTTGATACCATTCTCTCTGGCTTTCCAGCAGAAGTAGTAATCTTCTGACAGAAGGCGCTCAGTCCCTGGTTCTATAGCGCAGGCAAAGAACTCAGCGATACGCTCATGCCCAATCTCTCCTGACAAGAACACTACATCGTTCAGGTAGGACGCTAACTTGTCTTGCAGTTGTTCAAACACCTCACGCTTGATAAGCATGAAGCCTGTGCCGCCATTCCAGATTTCGATAGGTTCGTGGGCAGGTACGGTGACAGCGCCAGCATAGTCAACAAGGTTCACAACAAGTGAGCCTGTGCGTGTTTTCAGTTGGTCAACAGGCAGACCTTCTTTCACTGCTTGCTCAACGCCATGCCAGTTGATTTCCTTCTTAGGATAGATGCCGCAAATAATATCTTTGTCAGCCTCTACCATCTTCACTACATCTGCTGGATTGAAGCGAATGTCTGCATCTATAAACATCAGATGTGTGCATTCTGTCTTCTTGAGAAAGCCGTGGACAAGGGCGTTACGTCCTCGCTGGATAAGGCTTTCATTAAACATGCAAGAGAAGCTCATGTCTATGTCTGCGTTTCTCAGCGTAGAAGCCAGTGTTAACAGGGACTGTGTGAAGTACCCTGTACACATGCCGCCATACATAGGTGTGGCGACAAAGACGTGATTCTTTTTATCACTGGACATTTGTTTTTCCTTGGTCGGTCTTGACGATTTCCATAGCGTCTTCAAAGCCAGAAACGTAGGCAACATTCCAGATTTCTTGCAAGCTCATATTCAGGAACTTCTGTGTGTACTCAACAGCGTTACGTCCTTTTTCCAGAGATTTCTGGGAGGGCTGGAGTTGGATGCCTTTAGGTTCTTCTTTAACTTGTTCAGTCATGATATGTCCTCTATTCTGATTACGTACTTGTTTGTCTTTGCTGACTTGCGCCAGCCATGAACTTCGATTCTGATTCCGGCATCTCTCACAAGAGCGAGTGTGTCGGAAGCCATAATCTTCTGTATGCGGTTGCTGACAGCAGAGGCTGTGACCTGCACTGCCAGCACCTCATTCTTGCGGATAGCGAGTATGTCGCACCACCCCCACAGGTCTTTACGTTGTTTAGTAAAGCTGTTCCACTTCTCTACGATTTCGCAGTGATAGCCTTGCTCACGCAGGTATGCTAGGGAACGCTGTGTAGGTGATGTTTTTGTCGCCATGTTCAAAGATGGTTTTTATAGAGGTTAGCCATCCCTCTTAATTAAAAGGTACGTCATCATCATCACGGCGTTTAGCATAGGCAGGACGTACTTCTGTAGGCTTGCCTTCTTCCAGGTTCTTTTTCTTGAAGTAGTTATCTTCTTTCAAAGACAGCAGGTTAGTGCCTCTGGATGTAGGCTTTTGCCAAGCAGCAATCTTGAGTTTCTCCCCTGCTCTGTAGTCCATCTCCAGGACAAGAAAGCCTTTAAAGTCAGGAGATTTCTCTGACTTACGCATACTCTCATCTTCCCAGTACATGACCCCAGAACCTGGGATTTCCTTATGTGGATTTGTTGCCATCTCTTTCCTTTCGTAGTGTGTAACGGGCATACTCTCGCCCACCTTCTTTAACCATTGTTGTAAGGATTGGGTATCCTTGTTTTCGCAGAGCCTCGATATGTGCTGCCAGCCGGAAACTTCCATACAGCGTCAAAGCCTCTTTAGGTGTTATGGATGCAGTCTCCAAGTGATTCAGGATACGGCCTCGTTGAGTACCGTAGCGGCTTGTGTTTGGGACTGCTCCACCTTTGGGGATACGCCAACCTTTGCAAGTTCAGCTTTCAGCTTAATCTTGTCAACAGTCTTGAAGGTAGAGACTGTGTCTTCGTTAGCCTTGCGTAAAGCGTCCAGCTTCTCTTTCTTCTCTTCGTCTGAGAACTTGGGAGAGTTGTTTATCTTTGCGGCAAGGTTAGCGTAAGCGCTTGTCCACTCTTCTGTCGTGTGGTGAGATGAATATGTTTCTCCGTTAGGCATGAGGATTTTGAACGCACCATCTTCAACAACCTCTTCCACCACAGGCGGTGTAGTTGTGTCCACTCTTTCTGCAACGCCCATGTCTTTAGGGGGTGTAAAGTCTGCCACCTCTTCTGGAGTGTATACCCCGACAACGCAGCCTGGGTAGACCGAACGTATGCCTTCTGAGAGGACACGGGCACGTAGCATCGCCCGAGGATAGTTGCGCCAGTTGTCTTTGTTTGCGATACCGATAGACTTAGCCTGCTGGAGAGTCCAAGTGACCTCAAGTGTGCCGCCTGACGGATGGCTAAATACTCCCGTGACTTGCTCATCTGTATATACCTTCCAGTTGACTTGACCACCAGCTTGTTGGAAACGTGCAAGCATGGCATCTGCTTTCAGTGCAGGACGACCTTGAATGACATGGTAGTCACGCATGGCAACAGCAGGGTGTAGGTTTTCTGCTTGGCAAAGAAGCATGATTGCCATAGCTTCTTGAGGGTTCTTAAACCCGAACATGCGGCTGCTGGCAGCTACTTCTGCCATCTGCTGAATGTCTTGTAGGGGAACGATGTTAGACATGGAAACTTCCTTATTTGAAATGTTGAACAAGAGCGAGAATGAAGTCTAGCGTTGAAGTTAACGCCATGATGTAGATAGCGAGGTCTGTGTTCATTTGTTTTGTGCTTTGAAGATTGCGTAATCAGCAGTTACTTTTGAACCAACCTGGATAGTAATTTTCATTACTGGATTGCCATCTATCCATACAGGCAGAGAGAAACTGTCAGGCACAGGAACTTTAGCGTTGTTGTAAGCCTGAACTGTTCTCGCCACAATGTCAGATGCTGCTTCATAGAGTTTGTGCATAGGGTGCTCAGTTGTTACTTTGCCCCTAATCTTTGTGGATTTCATGCTTCAACTCCTAACTGTTCAGCTATTCTTTCAACAGCATCTGCATAGCTTATGCCTAATGCTTTATCTATCAACCGCAAAGACTCATCTATGATTTCGTCATAAGTTCCAGGGTCTGCTTTCTTGATTGCATCAAGAGTGAAACGTGCATCTTCTAACGCTTCTATGTCTGCGGTATTTGCTTTGTAAATCAAATCAATATCTGCTTTAAAGCTATTCATGTGAACCTCACTTAATTAAGAACCTACGTGAGCCAGGAACATTCACCATAAACTTCTGGTAGATGTCTGGCATAGAGGACTGGAACAACTTAGCGTCAAACTTCTCGCTAGTCTTTGCTGTTTTCCAGGTGGCTAGGACTTTGCCATCTATAGTTGACAGTGTTGCTGCATCTTGCATGTAGCCTGTTATCAACGTCTGTAAAGCCTCTTCCTGAGCCTCTAGCTGCTTTATTTGTGACTTCACCAGGGCTAGGTTATTACAGGCAAGTTCTACAGCTTGTGAGGCTGTTTTCACTGTCTCTGTGTGTTGAGGGTAGATAAGCCTAGCTTGTTCTGGAGACTCTGGCGGCAGGGGTGTACCTGCTTGTACATGCCCCCAGTAGGTTGCCATCTCTTTTATGAGTGTTTCTTTTTGTTCGTCAGCAATGTGGAAAGGAATGAGGACAAACTCCTGACCACCAAATAGGACAGCAAGATAGACTTTGTCCACACCATAGACTGC
>Ga0213921_1000097_pt1 | contig 34331 bp, 51 predicted proteins | sample McNCre2017MG_FD_165041 | JGI IMG/M metagenome (GOLD analysis project Ga0213921, IMG submission 165041) | Freshwater microbial communities from McNutts Creek, Athens, Georgia, United States - 20-17 MG | ecosystem: Environmental > Aquatic > Freshwater > Creek | place: USA: Georgia | collected...
GTGGAAACCACCACCACCACCGCCGCCACCCGTGTTAGGTGTTCCATTAGTACCAACTGTTGTAGCAGCGCCAGTACCGCCGCCACCGTTACCGCCAGCACCATAAGTGCCGCTAGATGTTCCACCGCCACCACCGCCAGCAAAATAATAATGTGATGAAACATATTGGCCAAGTGAAGTAGCCGCACCCATAGCATCAATAAGCGTTGAAGTAATACCAATACCACCGACACCACCAACGCCAGCAGCAGCATTGCCACCTACGCCACCTGCACCACCACCACCGCCTGAGTTGGTAATGCTTGTGTTGTTAGAATAACCAGTACCACCCGCGTAGCCTTGTCCAGTAGTTCCAGATCCAGCAGTAGGCGAACCAGATGGATAACCGCCAGCGCCAGATCCAGAACCGCCAGTAATACCATTAGAACTGTTGCCTACGCCAGTGCCGCCACCCTTTACGAGTGTAAGTGAAGAAAATTGAGAATCACCGCCATTAGTTCCAGCACCGCCAGCAGTTCCAGCAGCACCGCCAGCACCAACTGTTGCAGCATAAGAAGTATTGCTGGTTAATCCTTGTGCGGTAAATGCAAGAACGCCTCCAGCACCAGCGCCAGATCCAGCAGCAGCACCACCTCCACCACCACCCGCAACAACTAGCACATCACACGCCATCGCCTTCTTAGGCGTAAAGATGCTTGATGAGAGAAACGCGTGATACCAATATGTTCCGTCTGTTTGGATAATATCGCCGCCAGTAGCGTAAGGAGCAATTACTGGATTTGTTCCAACGGTTGCAATTCCGTAAAGAGAAAATGTGGAATATTGCTGAATAGTTGCGCCATTTGCGCTAGCAAGAGTAATAGAGTTAATTGTTGAAGTTTGATTCCATAACATTGCATTTATGCTCATATATGCAGCAGTAGAATTATTTTCTCCAGCGGCATCGGCACTAAAAGATTTTTGTTGAGAACCTAAATAATTGGGGATATACAATTCGGCGCTTGCAAAAGTTCCAGTTGTGCTTGTAGCGCCGTTCCATCCCGTAGTAATCTCAGCGTGATCTGCGCCAGTAGCGTTTGATGATCCAGGAGCAGTACCACTACCATTCAAATAACGATAAGAATAATGCGCTGCGGTATCTCCATTAAATCGGACACTTCCCCAATCGGGAATATTTGCCTGAGATGTGCGAACTGACATAACAACTTTAAGATCTGTATAACCAGATTGCGGAATGTTTTGAAAAGTAACCGCGCCCGCGCCAGCAGCACCAACGGTTATGCGTTCAAGAAGAACCTCATTTGCGCCCATGTATTTTCTCCCTAACTCACATACCGAATAATAATTACACCAGAACCACCATTGGCTCCAGTTCCATTAGCGCCACCGCCGCCACCACCAGTATTAGCCATGCCGTTTGTTGCAGCGCGAGATGTTGTTAATCCGACACCGCCGCCGCCATATCCACCAACGCCAGTAGCAACTGTATTGCCAGCAGTTCCACCGCCACCGCCCGCAAAATAAACATTTCCCGCAACTGATTCACCTAAGCGCGTTGCATTTCCCATAGCGGTAATTATTGGGGAAGTTGCACCAATACCGCCAGCACCGCCGCCGCCAATAGCAAGACTTCCTGAAGGATATTCGGGCGCATTAAGTCCAGCGCCGCCAGCGCCACCACCGCCGCCGCCGCCCATGATCGCATTATTTCCACCGCCGCCATATTGCCAGCCACCCGAATAACCTTCAGCGGGAGAATAGCCGCCAGCGTTTCCAGGTTGGAGAACTCCACTACCGTTATCTCCACCACCGCCAGAACCACCATTAGTTGAACCTGAATAGTAAGGAGGAGCAGAAAGGTGAGTACCGCCACCGCCACCGCCAGTAGCGGCAAGCGTGGTTAATCCAGAACCAGCAAGAGAAGAATTAGAACCCTGTGCGCCAGTATTATTAAAAACTCCACCACCAAATGAACCAACGGTAGCCGTGTAAGCGGTTCCATTGGTTAAACTTAATGTTGCAGTACGCAAACCACCCGCGCCGCCACCATTTCCGTAGCGTTGCCATGTTCCACCACCTGGATAGTTATCAGCACCACCGCCACCACCGCCAGCGACAACGAGAACATCACATGAAAGATTTGCAGATGGGGTAAATGTGCCAGATGAGGTAAATGCGTGATAGGTATAGCCATCAGCGCCAAATGTAATTGTTCCACCCGTTGCCTTAGCAGATGTTACTACTGGTTGAGCGGCGATACCATAAATAGAAATAGTTGTACCTACTGCAAATCCAGCAGAGCAAGTAAATGTTAATGAATTTACAGCACCAGTATTAGCAATCAATGTTGCAAATGATAAAACTTCATTTTCAACAGATCCATAACGCCCAATTATTGTTTTATCTGTAACGGCGTTACTATAATTCATAATAGTAAATTCATTAATAGAAAAACTTTGCGTACTTCCAGCAATAAATCCAGGGCGGCACGATGTTGTTGGTACATCTCTAAATGATGCAGATGAGGTTCCGCTTCCATCAACAAAAACTGAAGAATAAATTGAACCTGAAAGATTGGTTGCTAAACGAAATTCCGTTGCGCCGCCAGTTCCAGTTCTGGCTGACATAACAATATCTAAATCTGTGTATGTCTGAGGAATTGAGTTAAAGGTTATGGTATTGGTAGATGATCCCGTAACGGTTTGGGATAATAATGGGATATTTGTATTAGTAGCCATTAGCGCGCTCCATAAAGACTAAATGTAGTGTATTGGGCAAATGAAGTTGCTGCGGTTGTAAATGTTATTGATGTAATTGGAGCAGTTGCCATCCATGAGCCAGTACCCATAGCAACAAATCCAGCACTACCGTTATCATAACCTGCTAAATTGCGAGTTGTTTTATTTTTACTAATACTTGCATAATCAATAATATTCATAATTCCACCTGCAAAAACACCAGTTGCCGATGATGCTACCGCGCGTTGTTCAAGAGGAATATTTGCGCGAGGGCCACCACCTTCAGTTCCAGCGGCTCCACTTCCAGTTCCATACAAACCGTGATAAGTATAATTATTTCCAGTATCACCGTTAAAAGTCATTAAAATAGAATCTTCAGCGCCAGTTCCTTTTGTGATAGAACGAATTTGAAGCCTTGAATAAGTAGAGGGAATACCCGCAAAAGTAATTGCAGCAGATCCACCGCTGGGAACGGTTACCGTAGCCAAAGCATCAAAAGCGCCGCTAGGGGCAAAAAGGTGGCCTGAAATACCAGATGCGATTGTACCTAGAATCACGATACATCACCCACGCAGTACCATACATCGGTAGCCGTTTTAATAATTGTTGCTGATGAGAACTGGGCGCGAAGTTTTGGCGCGATAGCAGTTCCACCCGTTGAGTTAAGTGTTGTTGTACCTGATGATGCGGCCTGAATAGTGATTAAGCCTGAGCCCACCTGGAGTATGCTGATTTGGGTTCCAATAGGGAACGCCGTAGTTGCATTGGTAGGAATGTTAATAGTTCCCGCAGTAGATCCATTAGATGCGAGCAGAATGTTTCCCGCATCTGAAGCGATGAGGGTATAGGCGTTGGTAGCAAATGTAGGGGTAGATTGAGAAATGCCAGGGTTAGCGTAAGCCAAAGCGTTCCAGGCGCTAGATCCATTTCCGATCTTAAATTTAAGCGTATCGGTTTCAAATCCGACTTCACCTGATGCAAGAGTTGAGTTTGCAGATACCCATGATGCGGCAGTACCTCGGCGTAATTGAACCTGTGTAATAACGGCCATCAGGCTGAACCTCCATCTACGGTTTGTGTGCTAGTAGTAGTAGCAGAACCACCATCGTAAGGTGCAATGCTATCAAAATTTCCAGCATCGAGCGCAGAGAGCGTGGATGCGGAAGTTAAAGAAATCCAAATTGAACCGTTATAAACTCTTAATGAGTTATCGGTTGTATTGAAATAATGATCTCCAGCGCGAAGCGTAGGCGTACTGGGATCAGTAGTCCTAGCAGGTGCATTAAGCGGCGATAAAGATAGGCGTGACATTAAGCAACATCACCTGTAATGATCCAGTTATCAGTAGAGACTTGAACCGCTGAACACATGGAATATTGAGCGCGCAAAGTTGGAGCCGATGCAGTAGCAGCGGTTGAAACAATGGTTACGGGATTTGGTGAAGATGCGCCAGCAAAAACAACTGCGCCAGATCCATAACGAGCAAAGTTCACGGTAGTTCCAACGGGAAGAGCCTGGGTCGCGTTTGATGCGATGGTTATGGTTGATGAAGATGAAGAGGTAACGGTGATGAGTTTTTGAGCATCAGTTACATTCACGGTATATGAACCAGTTTGAGCATTAACCGTAAGATTTGGGTTATATGTTGCTGCGGTGATCTGAGTAGATCCATCTGAGAATGTAAGTGTTCCCGATGGAGATACTGCGAATGTCTGAGCGCCAGTAGCGTTATTAACGCGGATCGCTTTACCTGTTTGAGAGGTTGCGCCATTAACAACGATGGTATCTGCTGAGGTGTTGAGAGCAGTAAATTGAGAATCTGAGAACTGGGTAATTACACGCTTATCGGTAATGTTTCCTGATGTAATGGATGTTGCGCCAGCGGGTATGGCAATCTGAGCCAAAAGAAGTGAGTTGGCGGGCGCGCTAGGGGCTACTGGAGATGTTGCTGGAGTACCTGTAACAACCTGGAAAATGACCTGGTTATTAGCGGTTCCACCGTAGAACGCATCCTGAACTACCGCACAAACAATATCAATACGAGGATTTGTAGGATTAGCGGTAGCAACTGAAACTGTTGTTGAAGCATCGTTATACGCGATGTAAAGGCCCTGGGTAGAGGTTTGAGAACCCGCAATAACGGCGTGACCCGCTGCAATTTGAACTGCCATAGAGGGAGTGCTGGTAGGTGTGACCTGCAACGCTGGCGCATAACCGATACCTGCGGTGGCGAAGAGAATACCAGTAGCGGTTAAGCGATCATTCTCAGCGGTGTGAGAACCGTTTTGTAACCAACTAGGCGGGTTGCGTAGTGCCATTTATGCTCCTTAGATGTACGCGTTTTGCCAGGAAACTACACAAGATGTACCTGTGCCAGTTCCAGATGCAACGAAAGTATAATACGAAGTGCCAGACGATAAAGCGAACCAAGATGAACTATTATCAAGAAGAGCGCGGCGATTGACACCGTTAAGGGTTACGGTTCTTAGTTGAGTATCCAAAATCAAAGTATCGGAAATTGCTAAGGTGTAATTGATCTTCAAGAATTGACCCGATGAAATATTATTAACCTGCGGATTTACGCATGGGCCAGTAATCGTAATCAATGGATAAGTAGTGGTATTTCCAGAGTTGTTCAAAATACCGTTAGCAAAACCAGCGCCGTAAGTCATGTTATAGGTACGGTTATATGTACGGCCCGTTACTGGATTAGCAGAGAAAACATCCTGCGCGTGGAGAAGTGAATCGTAGATAAGCGGATCAGGTGAGAAGAATTCATAAGTGGCGATTGCTTTGCCATAAGTGAATTCTGGATCAATCTTGATAGAACGCTTGCGAACACGGGCTTTAACTTGCTGCAAATTAGATCCTGGGATTTGGAATTGAAGGATTCCTGTACCCTGTTGCTGAGGCTGAAGAGCGGCAGTAAGAGCGTTTAGATTGGTTTGCATTGAGGTAGATGGCGTACCGAATACCTGAATAGTAATCATAATGTTACGCTGGCGAAGAAAATCGCGGCCCGTGAACATACCATCCTGATAACCCTTGTTATCATCCTGGGAATTGATGGAAGGTAGGGCCGCAATTCCATCAACGCTAGTGATTTGATATGGCGATCCAGAGCCACCGAATACAAAGCCGTTAAACGCAAAGGAATAAGGATTGAGTGAGGTTACTGTTGCCATGATTAAACGCCCATCATGTTTCTAGTATAAGAGGAGAGAGTGGATCTAGGGCCAAAGAGAGTATCTGCTGAAGTGACTACTGCAAAAGCGGTAGCGGCAGCAATATCATGTGGATTGGCATTGGTGTTATTAGTCTGATTAATGATTACTGACTTAGCCGCAATTCCCGCTCCAAGTTCTGGGGAGAGAACCGCTGATTGAATTACTGCGGGAACATAGGCATTACCGCCTACATAGTTTTGGCTAGCAGCAACCTGGCCCTCAGCGATGGCGCGAGCATCTGCAACGGCCTTCTTAACTGCCGCTAACTTTCCATCAGCCGTAGCCATGATCTTATCTAGGGCAATATTCAAAGCATCGCCAGCGTTGGTGAGAGCAGTAGCAAGAGTCTGATGCGCGTTTCGTACTGCTTCATTGTAAGCATTTTGAGCATCGGTCATTTTTGCGCTTGTTGTTTCGTTCAGTTTCTTTAGCGCATCTTGATAATCTGTTTGAGTTTTGAGGTAAGAGTTTTTAAGTTTTTCGTTAGCAAAGTTCACGCCATCGTTCATGGTTGTTGCGAGCGCATCAATTCCATGACTAGAGACGGTATCAAGTTGAGTATAAACGCTCTGTAATTGAGAGATGGTTTCAGGTGATGAAGTCTCAATAGCCTGAGCCAAAAGGTGGCCTGTATTGGTTCCCTGGGCTATTACCTGGTCAATGAATTGCTGAGAGAATCCGAGGCCCTGGAGTTTGCCAGCATCAGCGATAAGGGTTTGAGCGCCCTGAATCTTTGTTTTGAACTGGCCAATAAGGTTGGTGATATTAGCCTGGTTTTGACCACCGAGAAGGTTGGAGAAGAGGCTACCAACATCGCCCGCAGTAGCCTGAGAGAACGCGTTACGCATCTCATCAATGGATTGATTAATAATATCCTGGTACTTTTGAGCGTAATCTTTATCCAAAGCCAATTTATCGGCGTTGAATTGTGCCTTAATATCGTTCTCATCTTTCAACCGCTTAACGGTTGCATCCATGATTGTATTATCAAACGCAGCGTAAGCCTTCTTCGCTTCCTCGCGGTAAGTGATTTGAAGGTTAGCAATATCTGTGAGGGTTTGCTTAACTGTTGAAGTAGCGCCGCTTACATCGCCAGCAACATCGGTTGTAGCATCTTTTGTTTTAGGGGCTTTTTTCTTTGTTTCGTCAGCGGTCTTTTTCATCGCTTCAAGTTTTTTGGTAAAGCCCTCTACCTTTGAAGCAGTTTTCTCAAAGAACCCACCAACGCTATCAATAACGCCGTTAATTTCTTTTAAGGCCGTTTTAGCGGGGCCAACTCCCAGGGCTGCGAGCGCACCCAATACTAAGCGCAATGGGCCTGTTGCAAACTTCATAAATGAGGTGACCAGATGGCCAACGGTTTCAATGAGCCAGGCAATAGCCTTAACGCCAAAAATACCAACATCAATAATAGCGTTGCGAACGGTATTGCTATGGCGAGCGACCAACAATAATCCAGTAATCAGCAATCCAACGATCGTGAGAACGATTCCGATTGGGCTTGCTTTCATGGCTATATTGAGAAGGAGTTGAGCGGCGGTCATAGATTTAGTCGCAGCGGTTCCACCATTGGTGGCAAAAGTAAGAGCAGTTTGAGCGGCGGCAGTACCAGAGGTAACCGCAATATAAACAATTTGCGCTGCCTTAAAAATATTCATGGCGGTTGTGTATAACTTGATAGCAACTACGCCAGCGACAAATGCGCCACCCACTATGGCAATTTCTTTGCCGAATTTAATAAAGAAATTTAATACGGTTTGAATAATAGGCAAAAGTGTTTGGCCTAGTTTTTCCGCAACTGCCTTGATCTGGGCTTCAATAACCTTTAATTGACCAGCAAAAGTTTTAGCATAGGCAGATGCCTGGCCGCCTAATTTTTGGTTTAACTGACCAAATGCTTTATTAATCGCATCGTGCTTAGGGAGGTTGGAATCGAGAGTAACGCCCAATTCCTTAAATGCTTTAGCAGATCCCTGAGTACCGCGAGCCAGGATAGTCGCAGCGGTGTTGAGATCAATGTGCTTATAGCGGGCGAGGTTTGCTGCGGTAGTCATTAGAGCGGTTGATTTCTCTACTGATCCAGTAGCAGTAACCAGCGTACCCATAGCCCGTGAAGTCTCTACGGTGTCAAAACCTAGTGAACGAAGAGCGGTGATCTGGCCTTCAACAATTTTCTTATTTGCTTCGCTGGCAAGTCCGAGGTTGCCCATAGCGGTATCAAGTCGCTGAGTAGCCTCTTCAGCGTTCATAAATTCCTTAACGGAAAGAGCCATAGCAGCAACGCCAACAAATGCAATAGCCTTAAATGCGGCTCCTGCGCGCTCGGCAGCAATTTCCATTTTAGACATTGAGGCGCTTGTTACATTAGCGCGCTCTGCCATTACGGTAAGTTCAGTATTAACCTTTTGGAATTCAGCAATAGCCTCGCCAGATTTAGCCAGGATCTCAATTACTACTGGAGGAAGAAAGCCACCTAATTCAGCCACTTATTTTCCTCCTAGATGTTTGCGTAATGCAATTTGGGCAATTCCTGAACTATGAAATTTCTTTAACGCTGGGGCCATGTATGGGAAGTTTTCTCCATTAACCCAGGTACGAGGTGCATAACTTCCACCCAGTTCAACGGCGCGAGAGTAAATCATCTGTGGGCCTACTGTTGCGCTATATGTAGCAAATCCCACCTTAGCGGGATAGCCAGTAATCGAACGGCGCAAATTACCAGTACGGTTCATTGGTGGTTCGCCCGTAGTAGCCTTTTGACCTTCAGGGCGCTGACCTTGAATCTCCTCTTTAGAGAGTTGAATTAAAGCGGTCATCATTTCATCACGCGCCCTGCGAGTGCCGTTATCAATTTTTTCCATATACTTAACTAGATCCCGCTTTACTGTTTGCAAGTTGTTGATTATCATTTTCAACCTCCTGCGTAGCGCGGTGAATAGCAAGTATCCAATAGAGAACGCCAGACGGGGCATCATCTACCTGATCTGGAGTCCAACCGAATTCCTTAGCGCAAAGATAATAAATCCACTCTTCATCAGGGTATTCGAAATCATCTGATCTCTGAAACCCTTTGAGTTGATTCTTTAAGCGTTCGAGTTTTCGGTAACTGCTTTTGGGTCGTTCTGGTTCTCATCCGTCTCAGCGAAAGATGGGAAAATAACTTCTTGAACTGCGCTGGCCTCTGCTGCAAGAGCATCATAATCAGCGAAAGATAATTCATCGAGTGATTCGATTTTGATCGCTGGTGGAATTAGATCGAATGACCATTCCGCAACGAGACAAGCAATCAAGCCATCTGTAAGAGATAGGGCTTGCATAATGCCCTCTTGTCCATTGGCGTTTGCAAAGATCTTTTTGCGGTCACGAACTTTAAGAGTTGCAGGATCACGCAATTTTGCAGTAGCGCCACTAGGGAGCGTAATAACTTTTTCCATTTGGTTTCCTTCCAACGGGGTTTGCCTTCACAAATTATAGGGCAAAACGGGGTAGAGCGAATTGGGAAGGCGGCAATTCGGCTCAGATACCCCGTTCTGCGTTCTATTTCAGGTTACTGATATGTACCTGAAGTCTTAGCGTTCTTTAATGTCCACTTGATAGGTGAGTATCCAGCGGAAGCGCCAGCATCGGTTGTATTAGCGATTGCGTTAATATCAACTGCTACCTGAACATGGTCTGCTGAACGCTCAACAACTGCTGCGGTGTATGCACCCTTAGAGAGAGTTGCAGTAACTTCAGTAGCGGTCGCGCCAGAGCCATTAGCCCAGGTGAGAGTGAGTGCTGGTTGAGTGTTGGTAAGGAAGCGGGTTAATTCCGCATCATCTTCCATAACGAAAGTGATCTTACCTGTTGCGGTCATACCACCCATAAAGATTTGATATGGGCCTTGTGTATTGGAGATACCAAAGATTGGATCTACCTTACGAGTCATTGTGATTGTGCCTGATTGAGCGTAGGCAACATTTGTGCCACCGATGGTAACTGTACCCTTCCAAACCGCAGTAGGAATTACGGTAGAAAATGAAGGTGTTGGAGCAGTTGTGGTGGTTGAAGGCCATGCGCTCGCCTTAGCGGTGTATTCCAACTGACCATCAGCATTAAATGTGAGGGTGAAATCGTGGAATTGTGCGCCACCGAATTGACGGGTATTAGCAACATAGTAATCAGTAAGTGTCAAAGCCTTTGGCTGGGCATCTCCTGAAGTACCGTTTTTAAGAGCGATGGTGTGGGTGTATGGAGCAGTTGCGCCAGTAGTAGTTACATCGCCCAAAACTGAAGCGAGAACATAACCAATAGTGTCTGCGAATACTGGGCCAGCAACATCTATTTCTGTGTGGCGGCGGCCTTGAATGTAGTTGTAGTTTTCGGCCATTGAACCGCGAAGGCCAGTATCATAAAGCGCACCGATGATTTCAGCGGGCTTGAATGAATCCTTAACGATTGGTACGAAATCTGTTGGAGCAACAGGAGTGCCTTTAGTTGTTTCTAGGGCTAATCCCAGGTAACTCCGTAACGATGGATTTGCGGTCATTATTTATTCTCCTGTGCTGGTGTTGGGGTTGTATCTACTGCGGGTGTTGCTTTTTTGGATGAAGAGAGTGAAACGCCATTGGCTTCAAAATCATCTGGCGCATCAAACGAATCACCTGATTGAACGGTTACGGCGATACTCGGAAAAGTACGCTCACCTTCGCCGTTATACTGGAAACGAGCCATGTGGTTTCTCCTTATGCTCTTATCATTTGGGTTACGGTAAATCGGATAGATGCCCAGGTTTCGGTATATGTACCGTTGGTGTTGCTGGGCTCAGAGTAATTAATATCAATGCCTGGTTCAGCGGCTTGCCAGATTACTGATCCATCTTCCAGGCCCAGGCGGTGACCACCTGCGCGAAGTTGATTTTTAACTGCATCAATTAATTCATCAAAATCATCCATAGCCTCTTCAGGCTGGGCTGAGGAATGATGAAAGATTTGAAAATCAACGGTGTAATCAACGCGCTTCCAACCGTCATAAGCGCCGCCAATAGTTAGGCGGGATTCTGTTTCGCCAGAAATAAATACCACGCCAGCGGCGCGAGAGTTTTGCCCTGGAAAACTATTTACCTGGAAATTAATACGCTTAGGAAAAGAAGTAAAGATCTGGTTAAGTGTGGTGATCTGCGGCTCAGATAGCCATTTGACAACGGCGGCGCGCACTTCTCTTCTTGCCATTAGCGAATTCTTGTAAATGGTTTGAGGAGATCTTCAGCAAGAGCGATTTCTTCTCCGAGGTGCTGAGATCCTGGCATTTGCTGACCAGCGCGAGATGTAACGCCCATCACCATCGCATTATCACCGCGAACTTTGAGCATAGCGGTAGTAACCAAAATGGCTGCTTCTTTGATAGCAGGTGGGAGAGCGGATACAGATTCATTGTGAAGATGATCGTAAGCCAATGGAGCGGTAAGCGGTACGGTTGTTGATCCGAATGTATAGGTATCGGCAACAATGATATTTTCGCTATTCATTCCATCGTAAATCTTTAGCATCATGCCAGCGGTGATACCTACGCCACTCTTTACGGTGATTGTGCTAGATCCAGCAGTAGCAGTAACCAAAGTGGTGTTTGCATAGCCATTGACATAAGAGAATCGCACATAAATTTTCTGGCGTGAGGACATTGGGGCATTAAATCCGAGAGGGCCAGCAGAGGACATATTAAGCCCTGTGTATGCGTAAGGTACGATAACTTGCTGATCTTCAATCCAGCAAATAGATGGATCGGTAATAGCAATCATTGAATTGCTATATGTACCAATTGAAAGAGCGGTAATCGCCACAATAGGGTTATAGCGTGGGTGAAAGATAATAGTTCCATCAGGCGCAATACGGCCGCGTTGTTGTTCTGTTTCAACGGTCGCGCCGATTACCTGGCGGCACTTAACATCAATCCAGGATGATGCGCGAGCAATGACATTTGCTAATTCGGCATCTTGATCGTCTGGGTTGGAAGAATTGAATACTAGGTTATCGAGATCAATCGCGGTAGGCGCGTTCTTGAACTCCTCTACGGTGAGATATGGGGTCGAGAATTGATGCGTGATTGGGTTAATTCCATTACTCATTTAGTTCCCCACACTTTCCACATTTCTTGAAGAATGAACCAAACCCACATGATTTGCAGGTGTAGCCAACGGCCTTAAAATTTTGTATAGCGCCCGCCGTACTAGCAACGCCTAAGCCTTCATGTTTCATTTGTCTGGCGTGTTTTGGGTTATCAACATGGATTAAACCATCTTTACCCGCATTATAAACCTTTTCACCGCGTTCTGTTGTGATCTTTACTGATCGTAATCCCTGCGGTGGAATCATCTTTGCCATTTGTTACGCCCCCTCTAGTGAGAGGGAGCGCGCCCGAAAGCGCGCCCCCAATCTATTACTTGTTAAGCAGCCTTGATTCCTGAAACTGCGCCTGACCATTGAGGAGCGTAGTTCACGAATGTTCCACGCCAGTAAGTAGACTGGTCGTAGGATTGCTGAATTACTGGCCAATTTAGGGCCATATAATCTTGAACATTGACAACTGCCCAGATGTTTGAAACTTCTGAGTTTTCGAATGGCAATGTGTAGGACAAGATAGGTGCTACACCCTGTGGGAGATAAGGGTGAACAGTAAGATCAACCAACTTGCCTGTGATTTCGTTATGGATTGCTCCGATAACTGCGCCACCGACATAATCGCCTGATTCAGATTGTGTGAGGTTCAAACGGTAGTTAGCAGTTGAACCATTCTTGATTGCGTCAGATAGTTGCTTACGATCTGCACCATTGAGGAATACCTCATCTGGATCAGCAAGAACATTCTGGTACATAGCCGCGAAAGCGGTCTGGAACTCAACACCTGGGTTAGATGTAGAGAATGTTGTGTTGATGTTGTTGTTGTAACCTGAGTTAGCACCAAGAACATAAGACAAGATTCCATCGTAACCGTTTGAGTAAGCAGATGTATCAGCAGCGTAGTTAGATGCAACATCGCCAGCAACCGCAAGTGTTCCCTGGAGGGTAATTGTTGTTGTAGCAGATGATCCGTTGAAGAACTTTGCTGAGTCAGCAGGTTCAGATGCAGCAGCACCAGCGAACACCTTGTAACCAAGAGCGCCTGATACTGGAGCAGAAATCTTCACATCAATAACCTGTGTTGATCCGTCTGGAGTTGCTGAAGCAACTGAAGATACTACTGATGATCCGAAGTCTCCAGCAGATGAAACTGCCTTAACCCAAACCTTTGTAGCAGCAGAGATAGGTGTTTCACCGTTTGCTGCGGTACGAGCAGTAGCGGTGATTGTTGGAGCAGCAAGAGCGCCAGAGAATCCGTTAGCAGATGTTCCGCGACCCATAAGCAACATACGCTCTTCAGCCATCATTGATGAGAAGAGGAGAGATGTTGTTGAGAGTTGGCGAAGATCCTGGTAGCCCTGTGCAGAGAAGTTAGCATCAAATGATACTGAATCTGACAAGCCGAATGATGCGTAGTTGAAAATTGCATCTTCAGCAGCGTAAGAGATCTTTGAACCACGATTTAGGTATAGAGCGTTGCTTGATCCGTTAGGAGCAAAGTTGTTCTGAGTTGTTTCAGACATACCTGGGTGGATCTTTGGAAGTCCACCAGTAGCAGCGTTAGAGTAACCCTTAATACGCTTGATACGGTGAGCGTTACCAATTCCCTTTGTACGAGGGAGTTTGTTACGAAGTGGTGTTGGCTTTGGAACGAGCAACTTTGCAGGTGCTTCGAGGTCGAAAGCAGCAAATCCACCGTTAGCAAGTGCGAATGGTGTGTTAAGGCTAATATCCTTAACAATGTCTGCTGATGCAGAACGCTGGGCAGCGAGAGCAGAGTTCAATCCTGCAACTGCATCAGGTGTAAGTGACTTGTTAGCGGCAAGAGCCTCTAGCGCACCTACTGGGTTTTCAGAACCGAATTGAACAGGCATACCTGACTCAGCGCGGGCCTTTACAGATGGGTCGAATGTTGCGTTTGCTACTGACTTGTTAAGTTCGCCGAGGTATTCGTCAAACTTTGCAGCAGCCTTCTTTGGTGATGAATCACCAAATAGATCTTTTGCGTTTGGCATTAGTTATCCTTTTCAGAGATGTTGGCTTGTGATGCTTTATTGATTAAATCGTTAGCGCGATCACGGTAGCCTTTTGCTAGGAATGGGTCGGTGACCGTTTCAGCCATTGCGCGTAAGCGAGCGGCTCTCATTAGATCATCGTTTGGTGTTACTGGTGCTTGTGCTGCTCCCGTACGCTTTGGCCCAGTTGCGGGCAAAGACTTTACGATAGCCAACTCCTCTTCAAGTTTTGTTGCTTTCTCAACTACTGACTCTTTTTCAGATCGTAGAGATTCAACCTCGGCCTTGATTGGGGCAAGCGCCTTTTCGATCAATGATGCAATATCATCGGCTACTAGGGCTTTCTCCTCAGCGAGAACCTCAACGGGCTCTACTGGGGAAACTTCTTCATCAGCCTTAACTTCCTGGGCTGGGGTTTCTTCAACTGCTGGCGCTTCAACTGCTGGCTCATCTACATCAGCAGACTTAACCTCAGTAGCGGATACATTTCCGCACTTGCACATTTTGGCATCGCAGCCCTTTTCTTCAGCGCAATCAGCACAATCACATTCGCAGCCATCGCCCTTAACGGTCTCTGGTTCTGCTGCTAGGTCAATGCTGGAAAGTTCTGGGGCTGAAACTTCGCCCTCTTCAACTTCACCCTCATACCAGTTGCGAAGGTGCTTTAGGGCATCAAGAAGATGCTCGATTGAGTCGCGCTCGCTATTGTCTGCTGAAATTTCTCCAGCCTCAACAACGATGAGATCAGCAATAGCCTTGATCGCAGTATCAAATAGGTTCTTATCGAATTTAACGGTATCGGGTGTCAAAGACTTAGCCAATTCCGTAATTTGCTTAATTGTTTCCATCTTTGACCCTTTCTCGGTCTTTGTATTCTTAAACAACTCGGTAGGGAGAGGGGCCTTGTATTCGTGCCATTCCTCAGCCTTAACAAGTGTTGATTCGCCTTCTACGCTCTTTGCCATAATTAACTTTGCGTTAGGATTGGCTGGGCGATCTACTAGCGAAACTTCTACAATCTGACCATCAATAATGCGGCCGTTAGCGGCCTTTTGGTCACGAACTACGCGAGGTGCGCGGATACCTATTGAGAATCCTTTAAGAACTCCCGCCTCGACTTTTTTAACGCTAGTAGGATCAACAACAAGAACAGAGATGTAATGGCCATCGGCTTTAGTTTCAAGTTCTTTCGCTACTCCTGCCGCAATATTAGAATGTTGTTCACGGATATTGCCACCCGTCTTGAACCAATCAGGCATAGCCTTATTTAGCCAGCCAGCATCGCAAATTTGATTATCGGAATCAATAGCATCATCTGTGGCCTTACCATAAACGGTAAGTGTTCCATCTTCGTTTTTATCGGCCTTGATAATGGCCGCATAAGAGGTAGTAAAATCCATGAGTTCTCCTTAGACTGAAGCGGTTACAACTACGAGGCCAGCGCCAGTACCAGCAGCGGAAATAGCATAAATAACATCACCTGAGTTCATCCAAAGTTGGCGAGATCCTCCAGCGGCTACTTTAATTCCCTGGGTTGCACCTGAAGTAGTGATGGCATCATCACCGATCCAGATAGCAGCAGTATCGAGGTTATCAATATAAACAGGAATGTTTTGGCGGTTTCCTGTTGGTACGGTAAAGAGAACGCCAGCGGCGGTTTTAACCGTGTTGTTAGTCTGAAGTAGAGCCATTATTTCTCCTTGTTTTCGGATGCGAGCCAAACGGGTGCAGCATTGTTACCTAATAGCCACATCGCCATTAGGCGGTGGTGACCGTCAATAATTATTAATTGCCCATCACGCTCGACAACGAGGGCGAATGATCTAAACGCTGATGTTGCCTGGCCCATAACCTTGATGTGCTGCTTTAACTTCTTACGGTGCAGATAAGCATCTGTACCAACAAGAGAATCAAGTTGCACTACTGATAGTTCAGCACGATCCCAGATATTAGGATTAACCGTAATTGGGTCAATCGTTTTCCAGGGTGATTCTACTAACTTATCAAGATCCTCGTATGGGGGTGCGGTGATTGGATTGGGCAAAATCTTTGCGCGAGATAGTGCGCGTTCAACCTCTAACTCACCTGGTACAAATTTCAACATTGTAGGGCTAGCAGCCAGATCAATGCTTTCCACATCTACTGAATCGCCGTAAGCGCCTCCAGAGTAATTATCAACCTGATCGTTAAGAGCGCCAGTATCCATAATGTATGGTGCAAGAGAACACATACAGTTAGGGTGGGCCGGCGGTTCAGAATCTCCGCTAGGGAAAGTATCATCAATGCGGATAGGGGAAGCATCTGCATTATCCTGGCAATCGGCGCAACCTTCAGCAACGAGCCATTCAACATACTCAACGCCAGAGGTTTCGTATAGATCGCGTGAAGCAACAGATACGGCGCGGCTCATTTCGGTTTGAGCGATCATAAGAGCCTGTTCTGGGTCATTAATGATCTGATCTACCATGATGGAAACTTCTTGTGGTGTAACGCCTTGTTCTAGGGCCTTACTGAGTACCGTTCCAATGCGATCTAACTTAGTCGCGGTAACGCCATCAATGGTGACATTGCGAGTAGCCATCAAACTCTCTAATCCGCCTTTAGGCTTTAGGAGTAGGGCTGCGGCTCTATTGCCTGGAGTCCAGGTATTCCAATCAACTACTGATGCGCTCGCTAATTGGCGGGTTGTTGGTGATTTACGATAACCCGTGAGGTGCGCGAGAGTATAAGTAGCAGCGGTTTCGCCTATTACATATCCATCAGCATAAAGAGGGGCTAACGATTCAACGAGCGCCTTCTTGTCTGTGGTGATATGAATTTTAGCCCAGTCACGCGCCTGTTGAGGGGTAACAGTTCCACCCATAGGGTGAGTTTCGGCCCATGAAAGCGCAATAGCATCTGCATCAAAGGCTGATCTAAATGCTTTGCGAATCTTATCGGCGTGTTTAGCGGCTAATCTAACCGCGACACCATGAGCGGGCCATTTCATTTAGAGCCCTAAGTAGCGTTCGGCGTACCAGCGCGCTCCATCGAGATCTTTAGCCTCAACGAATTTATTAAGAACTTCAGCGTAGGTAGGTTCTACTGCTTCAAAGTTGAAAGCGCGTGAGGAGTTGCCTTTGCGAACCCAGCGAATGAAAGTTTTGATCTCATCCTGTGCTGATTTGTTCTTATCTTCAGGCTTTGGCTCAGTAGGCTTAACCTCTTCAGGCTTTGCTTCAGGCTTTACTTCTTCAGGCTTAACATCTTCAGGCTTTGGAGGAATAGGAGCGCCATCTACTGGGGCCTCTCCTGGAACTTCAGCGGGTGTCTCTGGAGCGCCAGCAAGTTCTACGCCATCAGCGGTTAAGAAATAGAGAGAAGTACCAGCAACGATCATAGGCATATCAGCGTATGAGTTTTCGAGAAGTGGCTGGCCTTTAAGTGCGCGGGCTTCATTAATGGTTGTTTGTCCATCTTTGAGAGCAATATCAACGGCCTTAGTTTCATCGAGTGAATTGCGAGGAGATTCATTCATCAACTTCACTTCAAGTTCACGCGGCATACCGAGGAATGTGTAAGAGAGTTGAGAGAGTTGGCGCTCAATCCATGTCTCTAGTGGCGCTAAACCTAATTCCTGTGAATTAAAGTTTTGGCCCTTTTCGTGACCTGCTCCACCTAAGCCAGATTTAGGAGTAACTCCCACCTCAGATGGGGTAACGCCAAAGAATCCTGTAATGCGAGTAACGATCGTATCAATGAAAGTTGCGTTGAACTTCTCAGCGTATCCAGCCATTTGCTCAGGCTTGATACCAGCAGGAAGCAACTTACCACCCTGGCGGGCTTCAGTTTGTCCAGCAAGATCATCATTAAGAATCTTCTCATATTGCAAAATGAGTTCTGGGTTATCGCCAAATTCCATATCAGAGGTGAAGAAGATGCTAGGAGTTACGCCATTGGTGTATTCGGCGCGGATCCATTGCTGGTAGCGAAGGTAAATATCAGCGAGTGGAAGTGCTTGCTCAACTGGGCCATAGCCATACACGCTATTAGTACGGCGATTGCGTACCAAATAAACCAACTCATCAGAACTGAACTCACCATCAACTTTGGCATCATCGCTAGTAGCGAGGAATTCAGAGCGAGGGAATCCAAAGAGAATCTGCTGGAAAGCGGGTGCAGGTGGTAGTGGGCGCATACCGCGCTCATCCAAAAGTGGCTTAATGGTTGATCCATCGAGCAACTGGAATCCATAGAGATCGCCGTTGAGGTTCTTTTGACCCCAAATAGCAACCGCATCAAGCACCAAAAGATCTTCGAGCAACATCTTTAGCCAGTCATTAAAGAGTAGGCCGTTTTGTTTATCTGGTACTTCCCAGAATTCGCGTAGTCGAGCGATCTCAGGCGCAAATTGTTTGCGAGCCTTATCCATCGCCTCTAGGTGATCGCCACCCGATTCGGCAATGATCTTTTCTGATGCAGATTGAGATAAGACAATATCAAAATCTTTCATCATCTTGCTTTTAGCAACTTCAACGCATAAGCGCAAAATATCAATCTGATCTGCTGCGGCGCGAAGGGTCTTAAATGGAATGAGACGAGTCTCAGTAATGTTGATGTTCTGAGCAACCTGGTACTCATAACGGCGAGGAGCAGGGCGGCCAGTTTCAGGATCAACTGGGTTAATTGCGCCTGGTTCTACTGGGCGGCCTGGGCCAAATGGAACTCTAAACCAATTCTCAGGGCGGCCCAATGGTTTAGCAACCGCAGAGGTAAAGTTAGCGTTATTCAATACCTGTTGTTCGGTCTGTACGGTTGTTCCCGCAGGGAGGTTAGGTGCTTTTTCTATTTGCGCGGCTAATGCCTTTGCAAATCTATCTATTAAGCCCATTGAATTCCTATCCGTGAACTACGCAGCGAAATTGGTTCGATGTAGGTGCGGTTGAGAATAGTAGCGTAACAGTATTGTTATCGGTGTGCTGCACATCGCACATAACTTCATCATAACCTGAAGCAGATGAATACACCGCTACGGTTACATCGCGTGTACCGAGATTGTGAGTAACGGCGATTGAGGTAGATGTACCATCTCCAACACTTGCAGCAAACTTCTTTACTACAACGGTTGAATCAACCGATACGGTTCCCGTTGAAACGGTGATACCTGTACCAGCGCCTACTGCTAATCCGCTGGATGATGTACCCAAACCAGAGTTAGTAGCCAGGAGAACTGATGCGCCGCCTGAAGCGGTCTGAAGTCCACCTGTTGAGAGTGGGTTAAAGGTGAAGTTAGATCCTGTAAGCAATACGCCGTTTGATGCGGTGTATGTACCTTGTCCAGAGAACTGAACCCAGGTTTGGCCAGCAAAAGATGTGAGGTAAGTGTTGCTCTGTACCCATGCGGTCTTACCGTAGGTTGTACCTTCTTCGATGAAGATAGATGCGCCCTTTAGTTCAGTATAAACATCGGCATCAGTTGAGCGAGTAAGGGTATAGGTAGTGCCATTATCGTTATAAACATAAATACCGTAATCGCTGGTTGTTGTCTGGCCGATAAGGAGCAGACGGTAACCGCTTTGCGCTGAGGTAAGAGTTGCGTGGCCATCAATGGTTACGGTGTTAGTAGCGCCCGTGAGTGGCACATTGCTAATAGCCAAAAGGTTTGCAGCGGCTTTCCATGTGAGGCCAGTAACGGCAGCATCTACATAGTTCTTAGTAGCAGCATCCTGGGCAGATGTTGGATCTGCCAAACCTGTGATCTTCTTGCTATTGAAAGCGACATTTGCGGCAGGTGCGCCGAATGTGTCCAGGGTAAATGATCCTGGGGTAAATGTGTGGGTGTGATCTTCGCGTGATGGAACGGTTGCAGTTCCAGCAGTACCAGAGCCAGCGGCAATAGTAGATGGGGTGGAAGATCCGAGGCTAGGAGTACCGTGAGTGTGATCTGAATGGGCTACGGTTGTTGCAGTTCCATTAGATGCAGATAGGCCGTAGGTGGTTTCGGATGTTACTGCGCCGAATCCTGGGCCAGCGTGGGTATGGTCTGCGCGAGCAAAGTTAGTTGATGATCCATCGGCTGAAGATCCAGCGATAGTAAGAGCGGTTGATTGGCCTGAACCGAAATTATCTACTTGCTGCCATGTGGAAGCGTTTGAGTAGTAAATGAGGAATGTGTCTGTGGCGTAGTAAAAGGTTCCCGCTGATACAGATGATGCAGTTGGGCGCGCTGAGAGAGTGCCTGAAGTAATGCCGCCAGCCTGACCCCATGCGGTTCCGTTATAGACATAAAGAGAGTTGGTTGAGGTGTTGTAATACACCTGACCGAGAGCGGGAGAAGATGGCGCACTAGAGAGATTTTGAATACGGGCGTTCTGTAATTCGTTCTTATTAAGATCAATCGGGGTAAGGAATTTGCGCGACATTTTTTCTCCTAGATTATGTAGGCAGTACCAGAAAAGGCTGAACTAAAAGTAACTTGCATGGTGTTTCCATCAGGAAACGAAATATTGCCTTCGCATTGCGCTCCACCTGAATCAAAAACAAGAACGGTGGGATAGCCACCGAGATTATGATGAATAATCCATGTATCTGAAGGAGTGTTTTGCGTGTGAGTATAGAAAACCTGAGTTTGAGCGCCTGATGGCCCTTGTGGGCCTTGTGGCCCCTGTGGGCCTGGAGCAGTAACGGTGAGGGATTGAACAACCTCTGTAACCGTAAGGGTCTGAACTACGGGAGCAACAATTAAGTTATCGCTCATCGTGTTACCTGGGCAGATACTTCAACCGTACCGTTAATCAAACGGGTGACTACTCCACCTGCGCTGGTAAGTTCGAGATCATAGGCGTATTTGCCATTGGTAATTGCGCCAGTCTGAGCAGCGGTCGCGTGAATAGCAATCGTGCCAGCCGCTCCACCCAAAGTAATTCCTGATCCTGTTGCGAGGCTGAGAACTGAGGTTTTGGCAAGGGGTGAAGTCCGAATCTGAAGAGCGGCGGTATAGCCTGTGAGGTTAATAGGTGCGCCAGATGGGTTATTCCAGGTAACGGTTAAATACCAGTCTGCGCCTTGATCTATGACTGTGTTGTATTGAGTGGCCATTGATCTCCTTGAAGGTTAGCGTGACATTTGAAACATACGCTCGCCGATTTAATGTTAGGCAATCCGCAACTAGGGCAGATTTTAGCGCGAGCATTTAATGAGGTTTGAGCGATAGAGCCTTCAGCGAGTTCTGTTAAAGCCCACACTAGAGCATCTACGCGATCGGGAGATTTGGCTGAGATGCCTGGCTCCCATTCACACATCTGATCCTCTAACTCAGAGAAATATCCGACATGGTGAACGCGCCCTTGCTCATAGAGTGCGCTAATAGGTTCGGCACGAACCGCCTTACCCCGTGATGCAGTTACCTTTTTAACGGGTATGTTTGGTCGAACCGAATTCATAAGATGCAAAACTAAATCCCCGCCGTTATTTGTTTCGGCGATTATTCGTGATGCTTTGTGGGTCTCATAAGCCTGAACTGCTTTAAGAGCCCATTCCTGGGGAGATGCTTTCGTTGTATCGTCTGAAAGCACATAAAATTGATTATCTGCGGTAACTCCAGCAGTTACGATACCTGTTAAGTCCGAATCCTCGCCAGATGTAACCGCTGGATCTATACCGACAACAACGCGAATAAGTTGAGGGGGCTCAGTAACTCTGGCTGATTCAATCAGAGAACGAGTCCAGAGAGCGCCAGGATTATCATCCAGGATCTCGCCATAAAGTTCTTGACGGCCTAAACGAGTGCCAGCGTATCGGGCTTGCATTTCGATCAGAGCGGATTCTGAAAGGTTCTCCGAGTTATCGAAAGTAGATCCGCGAGTAACTACCGTTGATTCACGCTTAACTAGATCTTTAATGATCTTAGTAGGGCGCGGGGTAGTGGTAATAACGGTTTGAGGATGATCGCCTAAGCGCAATCCGAATTGCAGTTGATTCCAGGTATCTTCATAAGGCCAGGCGGCTAGTTCATCAGTCCAGGCAAAGTGGAACTGGGGGCCACGCAAAGAATCTGGGGTATCGCTAGAAAAGGTCTGAATGATCGAGCCATTTTTAAGCGTAATAATTCCGTTAGATTTGTTCCAATCTTTTACGGCATCGTACTCACGCAATACATTGAGAATACCTGAGACACCCTCTACGCATACGGCGCGAGTATCGGCAAAGGTACGGGCTACGATGGCACATCGAACGCCATCATTGCGAACTGCTTTAGCGGCTAGCCATTCAGCGCCTAAGCGGGTTTTACCAAATCCACGCCCAGCCATAATAAGCCAGGATCGCCAATCACCTTCAGGCGGTAGTTGATTCGGCCTCGCTAGGCCCTTCAGCGGATGATGCCACTTCAGGTAACGCAACGCGGCTAGATCGGGATTCAAGTTCTGCACTAAGTCTGGTGATTGCTTCATCTACTGTTTCGCCGCCTCCGACTACGGCAGTACGAGAGGTCGCATTGCCTTCCAACAATTCTGTTTTATCAATCAAGATGCCCAGGGTTACTGCGGCCTCTCTTGCCTTCAGATCTTCCACGATTCCGTCTAGGTGGCGTAGAACTTTGTTGCGAAGGGTTTTTAATTCTGTAATGAAACCATCTCTAGTTTCGGGAAGTACCTCTGCGGTGGCTAATGCCATATCGCTTTTAAGGTCACTATTATCCGCGACCCAGGCTCGTAGGGTTGCTTGCCCTATGCCCAGTTGGAGAGATGTGCGCTTAATATTGCCTTCGTTAGCCTCTAAGGTTACTAAAGCCTCGGCGCGTTGTTTCTCTGTATAAGCCATATTGGTTATCTTACTATATTACGAGTCATAAGTAATCTGGCATCAAGGAGATCATCTACGCTGGAGAGGTATATCTGCCTTTGATGATGTGTAAGCCGATTGCCATAACGATCTTGCAATTTGTCGCGCAAATGTTTTAGTGCCTCATCAATATCGGCGAGAGTAACTTCATCGGTGATCTGCATAACTCCTCGTTACACGCCACCCAATATAGAGAGAATAAGTGAAGTTGAGTGCAAAGTCAAATTACTTATAGCGCAAACGCGGCTTAGAGGTGCGGCGCTTATCGTATGAGTTTTGCAGTTCATCTAATGAGTATAGGGAGTTTTCTGCCTGGATGTTGTCTGCCTTGATCCAGTTGTAAATAGTTCTTACCGTAACCTTATAAAGAAGGCTGGCCTGAATTACGGTGATCTTAGGCTTCAAGGATTCTTCCCAATAAACGCCATTGCTCGCTACGCCATACGGTTTCGCATACACGGCATTTAATCTCAGATGTGCGATCAATAGATTGAGGATTAATCTTTAATTGTGCGCCACACGGGTTACCCTCTTCATCTTGTGTAGGGCATCGGCCAATAACTATCTCATCTGATTTATGACCTAGAACAAATTGGATCTTATGAGATATGGCGATGATCTCGCTAGCAAGTGTAACCAGATTCCAATACTGCTTATGCGCCCAATCTGCGTGAGTTTTAAGATATTCGCAGGTTTTAGTAATGCGGTTAATTTCTTCACCGCGAAAGGTAATGCGCGTTTCCTGGAGAAGAGAGCGCATTTCTATCTCATGCTTAATGAGAGGTGTGCTAATGCCGCCTGAGCGAAGATGCAAAGTTTCAATGCGAACTGGGAGCGGTGGGGTTTTTGTTCCCCCTACGCGCTCGCCAGATCTACCAGAACTAGGTATTAGTTCGCTCTCCAGATCGTTATACATCTGGGGAAACTTATCTAATTGATTAAGTGCATACGCCCAACAATTTAGGCAGATTGCATAATCATTAAATTTGCGGCAATTAGCGCATTTCATTTTTTGCGCTTGTCTCGCTTTGCTTTGTAGGCTTCGACTTCTTCGCGGTTATAAAATACGCGCTTAGATTCTTTCTTTACCCACTTGATTTGCCCGCGATACTGGATCTGGTGAAGGTTGTTAAAGTTCACACCCAGGAATTCGCACACTTCGTTAGTTGTCATTAGTTCCATGAAGAATCCCAGCCCGTATCTTCCTGAGCGGCCTTTGGCTTAGGCTTAGATGCGCTGATAGGTAAAGTAATATCATCAGCCTTAATCTCTAATCCCTGCTTTTGCGAGCCATCCTTTGCGGTGTATTCGGTAACTTTGAAAGCACCTGAAACCTTTACGCGTTGCCCTTTGGAAATAGAATCAACGATCATTTCTGCCTTACGCCCCAAAACGGAAACTTTGTACCAAACTGTTACGCCGTCTACCCATTCACCGTTTTTGTTTTCGCTTTGTGAGTCTGCTACTGAAAATTCAGTAACGGCAAAATCACCATTCTTTCCTTTAATAAATTTAATTTCAGGATCTTTACCTAATACACCTGTGATCTCAATACGCGCCATTCCTGTTATCCAATCTTTCGTAGTCACCTTCGGGAGTTAATCTTACTATCTCTACACCGTGAAGATGTAAAGGGTATTCGGCTGGATCGGCCCAACTGGGAACCATCCAACCTTTCACCGTAGCCTTTTTGGGGTTTAGGTGAATACTATCTGTGCCTAAGTTATGGCATTTATGATGCACCGCTATTAAATTTATTACCTCATCTTTGCCCCCGCGAGATTTTAACTTTCGGTGATGTAATGCGAAATCATCACCTGGAAGGCCACACGCTTCACAATATCCTTTAGCGCGATCCAATACGGTTTCGGCTATGCGCTTATCCATGTTTCGTTTGTTCCAGAAATATAAATGGGCCAGATGTGTAAGGATCTTTATTCGCGGCTACTTGTAACGCTTCTTCAATGCTCGAACCTGCGTGTAATGCTCCCACCGCAAGAGAAGAACCAGAGCCGATACCGTAATAACCATCCTCATCAAGACAAACGGCAAGATCATCACTAATATCAAATACCTCACCACCAACTGCAATAAGGAAAGCAAACTTTGTTTCATCATCTTCCTTTACATCCCACTTATAATCGTTGTCTTTGAAACATTGTTTGAGCGATGGAATAACTTTTGCAATCATAAAATGATAAAGATCTTTTTTATCTGCGGCCGTTGGTGCGGGCGGTTTCCAAATATGCTGGGCCACATCACACGCCGCAACCTCTCCAGCGCCAGCAATGAGATACTGACCGCGTTCAGTAATCTTTGCCATCTTAGGATGCGAATATTTGCGAGTTGCAGTTACCTGGCTATCTGCGCCGATTATTACACGATCCTCAAATTGAATGGCTGCTATTGTGGTCATGGCGTAACCTTACTATAAAAACAAAAAACCCCCAGCGTTTTTATTACGGTTGGGGGTAAGTTGTTTTCGAACCAAGATAGCACTCTAGGGCTCGGAAGTGGACAAGAAGTCCTATTCAGTTTTTCTGCCAATTTAGCATTAGGGCAATTATAGTAAATTAACTATATATTGCGCCGCGACACGCTCAAAAGACAACTGCCCCACCGATTTCTCGATAGGGCAGTATTGATGGTTTTAGTATAACAAAAAAAATATAGTTAATTAACTATATTTCTTGCAAACAATGTGCGCCCCTTTTGGTTATAAATGCAGGTCACCACGCGTAATCGAAGAATCGTAACCCAAATAGAAAACCCCGCCGATTGGGTATTCCCTATCCAAAGCGGGGTTTTGCTGGCCATCCTGGATTCGAACCAGGAACATTTCGATTAACAGTCGAATACTCTGCCGTTGAGTTAATGGCCAAAGCGAGGATGCGAGCGCGATTTGCTGGAGGCTATACGCGCTCTAGCACCCTCTAATCACTAGGGGAACGGCCCTAGTGAAACTTAATACCAGCCATGACTATTCCAGAACTTTAGAGCCTTTACTGGCGAGCCGTAGCGCGCTTTGATGTAGTCCAGGCCCGTTTTGATCTGAAACGGTATGTTGGTTTTGGGATTCAATCCTAAACGCTGAGGAATCCCGCCAGCATAGAATTTTACCCATTTACCGTTAATCAACATTTTTACAGGTTGTCGGTTTTTGGCGTTTGGCCTCCAGTTGCTCTCATGTGTCCAGAGCGTATGAAGGGAGCGCCATTGGGTTTTACTATCCCAGCCGTACTTATGAAGTTGTGTTTGAGCATAAACCTTAGCGATTTCTGGCGTTCTCTTTACCAAAGCCATTTCATAAAAATTAGGGCTTTGCGCCATTGCTGGAGTTGCTAGCACGATTCCTACCGCTATTGCGGTTACTAAAAGAAATCGTACCTGGAACTTCAGCGGTGACCAATCGCCGCCTGACCTAGAGCCATCATCGGTTGCCCCCGTTAGTTGAAGTTAGCATTTCTGCCCCTTTCTTTTCGGTTGGGATAATTGTATGGCAAGTCCAACAGGGCTTGTCAATTACGCCCCAATCGCCGCATTGTGAGCAGCGTGAGATATTCCATTCATTCATTTTTGTTCGCGCAATTTCGTTAATTTGATTTGTAAGGTTTTTACCATGATACGGCCTCTTTAATTCGGTATTCCAGCATTTGCAAATCATTGGAATTATCAATTACCTCATCAAACACCCAGTTATCTAGGGCGTTTTCCGATATATGGTCATTGGCTGCCACGATGCTAGGGCGATCAATTCTCCAGACTTCTCCAAAGAGATTTTTGATTTCTCTGGCTTCATCGGGAAATCTCACATCTGTAACCACGATTTTATCCCCTGGTTCAGCGTTGCCCAAAGCCTTTTCAACCCAGACATTTTCACCAAAGTATTTACGGCCTACCTCTGTACCAAATACCTGAAGCAATCGGCGTACCTCTGGATGATTTTTAGCCTCTTCCCATCCCAGTTCATCTACATAATCTGCTAGGTGAACATGGCCAGCCCTGGGAGATCCAGTAACAATAGGGTTTAGTTCATACATGGCATCCCGAATAGCATCGGCAAATGCAATGCGCTTATAACCAAATTGCTCAATAAGGATTTTGGCTACGGTGTCTTTACCCGATCTGGCATAGCCACTTAAACCAATTACCATTCGATGCCTACATAAAAGAAAAGTAGTTCAAGATCAAAACCATAAATATCAATCTTAAAGCCGATAGAAATTCCCTTACGGTAAAGGCCAGCGTGAATCCAATATTTATTTATGCGCTTTTGAATCATTTTAATTCCTTCTTAATTCTTTCCAGGGCTTTAATAGCCAGATTTATTTCTTGAATACGCTCTTTATTGTCAATAGTAATTATTTCATCAGGCCAAGTATCTTCACTTACACATTCCATACCATCTTGCCATAAACAATCTTCAAGACATTTTTCTAGGGCGTGATTTATTGTAAGTAAATCTACATTCATTTCAACTCCTTCTCGATAGCCTGAATAGTCGGGCAGGGATAGGGTGCTTCTACAAACTCAATCCCATAGCACTCACTACAATCTGTAACTGCACGACATTCTTTACATTCTCCTTCTTTAGTTGGCTTATGCAATTCCACTACTGCACGAAGGGCTTTGTAGTATGGGTTTGAGTTGTCATATTTTTGGTCAAAGTCTTTAATAATTTCATCTAGTTCTTCCAATAATTCATCGTGATTCATTTCTTCCCCTTATAGTTTGGATTGGGAATTGATTTATCGCAAATTTCTTGCTGATCTATTACATAACCAAATCCAAATTTGCCCTGAATAGTAAATCCGTATTTATAACCAGAATTATCTACTGCGTGAGATTTCACGCAAATAGTGGGAGGTTGGTGTGAGGCTAAATATTCCATTCCTTTGATTACTAGGAAAGAAAAACCAATTAAACAAAGAATTGCACCGATAATCAACACCATGATACCCGCGTATTCTTGCCTTTCATTCATTCCAATTCCTTTTCTATGGCTTGAATGGTAGGGCAAGGATAAAAAAATAAATAACCGCAATGCTCACAAGTATCTGCTTCAAGTGTTGGATTTCCCATATATGCCATAAGTCTAGGTTTATGTAATTTCGTTACGGCGCGAAGAGCATCTTGCATCCACCCGTAATACCAACCCAGTTCGCCTTCGTTTATTTTCTCCAATAATTCATCGTGAATCATTTTGATTTGCCCCATCCCCCACCACGAAAAATGGCGGGCGTTGCTTGAAATTGTTTAGACATTTGCTCATTACAAATTGGGCAATTAGGTATAGAACTATCTTCAAAGGATTGATACATCTCAACCTGGGAAAGATCTGCCATGCAGCGATAAATATAATTAGGCATTAGAAAATTCCTAACTGATCTATTTTGGAAACTACCCAGACAATACAGGCGTTGCCTTTTTCGTTTTGGCGGGTTTTGCCTGAGTCATAAATGAGATCGCTTTTTAATAACGCCCCGCGTGTTGGTCTTAAAGTATCTCCACTCATGTTCAGGGCCTTTTGCATTTCCTGATCTGTTGCACCGCGCTCCTGGGCATCTACAAGATATTGATACACGCGCTCGCGGGCAGATTCCTGGTATGGAGCAAACTTCTCTAGTGCTGCGATTGATGTGGCTCTCACTTGTTTTCTCCTAACGCAATTTGGGCGCAAAGATCTTGAACGGTAAGAAGAGCGTTCTCAATTCCATTCTTAACGATTGCTTTGCGATTATCGGTAAGTGGGATCGCGCAAATTTCTTCATAAATTGCTAGGCGTACGCGGGCCTCGATAACCGCTTCAAGTCGAGTGACTTGTTCAGCCATCTTGCCCTGATCTTTTCCGAGAAGAATTAAACTCTTATCAACTATCTTCCAATGGTTCTCGTTACATAGAATCTTCATTATTAAGCCTTTCATCCAGGTTGAATACAATTTCCAAAAATACGCCTACTACTATGGGCAAAACTATCAGCATTAAAATAATCATTCACTTACCTCCCGATTAGATGTTGAACCGCATTTAGGGCATTTAGTTTCGTATTGGCCCCGTTCTACCTCTACCTCGATTTCATACTCAAAATCGCAATCTTCGCAATAATTCGTAACCTCAGCGGTATAGGTATCAACGCCTGGGTAGTAACTCATTCGCCATCCTCCCATTCTGCTGATACAAAATTAGTAAGAATTAAATGCTCCTGAGTGGCAGTATCGAATACGGTTTGAGATTCATAACCGCGAGAAGAGAGATAATGCTGGCAAATAAGAACGGCCACATAGTTATCACACCAATAAGCCATTTTCCAGGTAAAGAGCGGGGCATTAGTAAAACGCCCCTTGTTCTTTACCCATTCCTTACCCCACTTCATTGAAGTATTTATTAATTGGTCAAAATCATCTTCAGTAATTGTTAATGTAATTGTGGCGCTCATTTTTTATGCTCCAATCACGATTGACTTAAATGGGCGGTTAAGAATACGAGCCGCATATTCGCGGGCATATCGGTTTGCTTCTTTTTTATTGTCTGCCCAAACCATCATGTGAGCATTGCAATCACCAAAGAAAAATACCTCATATTGACGGCGAGCAATTTGAGATTCGTGAAATGATGCGATCAGATCTGCATCTGAAATAAATGTTTTTGTATTCATGTTATGCCGCCATTTCTACATAGTGGCAATTTACAAAGATAAAGCGTGTTGAGTAATCAATAAGAAGTTCGCCAACACGCTTGCGTGAATAATTGTGTGAGTCGGTCATTCCATCGTATGAACCGCACTCGTACTTTGCAGCAATTTCATTAACTGCTTCTTTGATTTCTTTTGTGCCATCGAATGAAATATTAAGAACGCCGTAGTATGGCTTACGAACTGAAAACTTAACTGTTGGAAAAGTTGCCTTTAGTTCTGCGCGGATAAGTTTCGCGGTTTCTACTGTTGTGTAATTTACTTCGATCATTTTGAATCCTCCAGATTCGTTATTGAAGTTCTGCCGTTCAGTTCTTCAATAAGATAAATGTAGCCTATGGGTTACGGTTTTTGAACCATTTGGGCCAAATTTCTTAAAAAGTTTTGTGATCCGACACACACGAACAGATGTTCGATTTATAGGCAATCAAAGGAATCTGAAATTTCAATATCCACACCTGGGGATTCTGAGTATTCTTTACTGGCAATAATCTTGATGATCTGAGAATCATCGTTATACGCCTGACCAGTCAAACCATCATTTACACCGCGCACCAATTTGTCTAAATCGGGCGGTACGGTGGGATGCTCGCGCTTAACGGTTTTGGGTCGCTTCAAACGAAACTTCATGCTGATAATGATAGGGCTATCAATGGGGGTACAACCTGCCTTTTTAGCCGCCAGAGCGATTAGCGCCCGCCAGGTGGCAAGATCGGTAGCGCGACTATGAATCATTCGCCCATTGCCAATATGTTTCATCGAGCCCTGGGGTATCGGTGTGCCTTCCACCGAAAATTGAATCACAACTCGATTGCTACTTTTTCACCCAATGCAACGAAATGGCACTTGCCAGCCCCATCTACATTTTTTAAGCGAAAATCTCTACCTGTTGCCTCATCCTCGATGGATGTGACGGTGAAGCGAGATCCCTGGATTATCAGAGTATCTCCCACCTCGGCAGCCTCAACTGCGATCAGTTTGAGTAACTTCATTTCTGTTCCCCTTAGAACGGTTGGTTAATTGTCTCACATTACTTACTTACGGCAAATCGGACATTGTGCGAATTCTGTTCAAAACTTCCTTCACACCTTCAGGCATTGGAATCGCCCTTAAAGCCCGTTCTGCGGCCTCTTCAGGATCAAATCTAGGAGGTTGTACGGTAGGGGTTGTATTCAGGCTCCTAAAGCCATTCTCGACCGTTCTAGGGGGTAGTGGATCGTCACTCCACCTGCCCTGATTGAGCCATGTTGAAGGATGGGCCGTAAAGGTCGGTACTCGGTTAGGGTCTTTGGCGTACTTTTGAGCGCCAGAAATGATCTCTGAGGCTGGAGCAACCTTGATTGCCTTAGCGAAAGCCTTTTCCGCTTCTTGCTTTCCGACTTTTCTAGGATAAACCAACCAAAACTCATCAAATTCATTTGATGATGGTTTTTGTTCTTTATCTTTATCTTCTTCTTTATCTTTATCTTTATGGTTCAACGAATGTTCAACGCCCGTTGAACGAACGCTGAACGAACGCTTACCAGCCGTTGAAGCCTTCACCGATTTCTCTCGCACTTTTTCCAGGTCATTCTCTATTCGAGAGTGCCACCAAATCCCGTTTTCATCCACATCAAAGAACTCAGCCAGGATCTCTTTATCATCGGCCCATTGCTCAGGTGATAGGCGAGCAACATGAGCCAGGCGATCGTTATGGTTGTCCAGGGCTTTTCCTCGTTGCCAGTAGTTCATCAATAGCAACATATAAGCCCCGTGTTGCTGGGCCGTAAGGTGTGCAGTATCAGCCAAATAATCTGATACATAAAGTTGCATATAGGGCAAAGAACTCATTACTTACCTTCCAGAAATCTAATAGTGTTGTTGAAAATTGATTCCACCCATTCGGCAAATGATGATTTGCTTTTACCGAAAACCCAGCGATCTCTTTCCTCAGCAAGAGTTACTGCTAGTTCGCTCTTAATGCGCTTTTCAATTCCCGCCTCATAATCCCTGGCTCGAACAATAAGAGCGATGTGATCGCACTCATAAGCGGATAAGCAGCGATCATTATGCAAATCCTCAAATGCCTGGATTGCCTCTTCAATAATAGTTTTCACATTAACCTTCTCTCGACATTGGAAGCCTCTAGTACCTCTTCAAATGTTATCCCGAACTCTTCCAAATCCCGCTTTAGTGGCTCTAAGAAACGCGAGTTTAATTTGTCATTTACGATTTCATTGCGTTCTGCTGACGATACCCCGCCCCACATTCCAAAACGCTCATTGGCAAAACCTACCTCTAGGCATTGCTGACGAATCGGACAAGCAAAACATACGCGGCGCATTTGGCGATGGCTTAAATATTTATTCTTCAAAAACTCTTCTTCAAGGTAAAAGAATTCCGTACTTAATCCGCTGCAATTTGATCGTGACCAATCAACCTTCATGCGATCTATTTTCCTGAGCATCCAGCAAACCCACTTTCATCGTAGTAAGAGCAATATTCGGCGCAAAAGAATCGAGCCGATCTTTCTGGCGGTGGTGGGGTGTCCATAGCCTTTACTTCAGCAACCCAGGAGCGGGCCTCTTCAACAAGAGCGAGATTGTAATCATCTTCCCAGCAGACAATATCCGACATTTTGCCATCTCTAGGAATGAAAACTAATCCCACGCGCTTTACTGGGTAATGCTGCGAAATCAAACTTGCATAAATATTTACTTGCATTTTCTGTTGTTTAGTCGGTAAGCCGCCTTTAGCGATCTTTGCCATAGTAACTGTTTTCCAGTCATAAACGGTTTCAGATTTGCGTGAATAGAAATCGCAATGACCCTTGAAGTATTCATCGCTAAAACCTTCCTCTAATATGAAATCATCGGCAAATACATCGTAAGCCTTCAATGCTTCATAAATGGTGGTGTGCATGGCCGATCCAATTATGGCGCTGAGTTTTTCTGTATCGTGATTTGTTTTAGGAGTTTGGTTCAAGATGTGCCACGCCTGGGTTCTGCATCCACCTACTGAACTGGCTCCCAATTCAACTTGTAGAGAACGATCTTTTTGGCCGTCTGCTTGATTAAGAGCAGTAGTAAGAGTTTTTATAATATCCATGATTGCAACACCTTAATTAATCGGTTAATAAAATCGTTAAATTGGGCAGTATTTACCGTAGAACTATCCAGGGTGAAACTATCAACGGTAAAAGTATCAACGGTGAGAGTATCAACCGTTAATGTGTCGGTAATGATTACTGGTGGCGCAACTCGAACTGGGGTAAATGTCTGAGTTACTTCATTAGTCTGAGTATTAATAACACTCCACACCTGAGTAGATTCATCCACTTTAACCGATGTATTTGGATTGTTATTGCCAATGCCGTAATCAATTCCTACGCCCTGCAAAGCGTAATGCTCTCCAGGTTGCAGGGTGAGTTGAGAGTAGAGACTTCCAGCCCCGCAGGTGGCGGCATCACACATGATCGCCCCGCTGATAGCGTTTCCGTTAGCATCCACTTTTACATAAACATCAGCATTAGCCGCTGGCATCCATGCGAGCAAAAGAACCGCAATTAATAATTTTCTCATTAGAGATCCATGCTTGATTTAATAGATGATGAAACCGAGCGCGTAATATCTACCTGGGTGCGAAGTCGGGCGGCATTTGCGCGAGATGCTTTGACCATAGCCTCAGCCATTGCAAGAGAATTATGCAATTCCTCATTCTCAATAAGCGCCTGATCTTCCCGCATGGTCGCGGTCATTTTCATATCTACCTGGCTATTTCTCATGCGAGATTTAGCCATTGCCACTTCAAAATTAGCCTTAGAACTGTGGTACTTATTTTCAGATTCAACTAAATCGGAATGTGCCTGATCTAATTCTTTGCTGAGGTCAATAAGTCTTTTTTCAATTTGTGCTGGGGTTGTCATTTTCCGAGTACCCCAATCGCTAAGAACATATATCCATAGATAAAGAGCGACCAGAACGCAAAGCGAACTATCGTGCGAACGGTGTAATAAGTCTCTGAATGTTTCACTTTGTCTCCTCCAAAACCTTCTTACGGGCGCTGATCGCCGCGTTAAGTGTTGATCCCTTTACTGGAACGGTAAGAAGATTTGCCTCTTTTGCTCCTGAATAAAACATCTTTAATTCATCAATAGATTCGATAGTGGCAATTTGCTCAATCGCTTCAATGGCCATATCAATCTGCTCCTGAGAATAAGTAACCTCTAACTTCTTTGGAGCATCGGGAGTTTTTTCCTGGCGATTTCGTACCTCTTCGCTAGATGCAATTCCCTTTTTAGTATCTACTGCAAGAGCAGCGACCATTGCGCGACCCCAGGCAGCAGTTTCAGCGTTTTGCACTTCGCTATCACGGGTGAACGATGTAGGGCCTGGTACTGGCTCCCATGCAGTTCCAACTCCTGGGCGTAAATCTTCAGGAGTTCGAAAAGCACCTGCGGTATAAACAACCCATGACTTTCCAGCAAAATCAATAAACTTAATATCTAATTGAGCAAGTGAACCGTTTGGATACTTCTCACGAAATTCAACGATTCGTGTGGCCACATCAATATAATCGAGTGGGCCTTTGTAATTTTGTGCCATGTTGTGCCTCCATATTTTATCTGCCGTTGTTGGCATTGATCTGATCTTATTGGTTACGGTTTGTATTTGTCCAGTATTTCCGCAATTTATTTTTTGAGTTACACTCCTTTCATGATTTCAGTAACTATCCGCGCTTATGATCTTATGGTTATTGTTGAATC
>Ga0213921_1000104_pt1 | contig 33620 bp, 27 predicted proteins | sample McNCre2017MG_FD_165041 | JGI IMG/M metagenome (GOLD analysis project Ga0213921, IMG submission 165041) | Freshwater microbial communities from McNutts Creek, Athens, Georgia, United States - 20-17 MG | ecosystem: Environmental > Aquatic > Freshwater > Creek | place: USA: Georgia | collected...
AAATCAAACCAACTCATTGATTTTCTGAAGGTTATCGGTTCGATATAAAACAACAAATGACCTTAAAAATGAATTTAAGGTCATTGGTTCAACTTGTGAGCGCTATAGATTTAAAATCAAACCAACTTATTGATTATCTGAAGGTTATCGGTTCGATATAAAACAACAAATGACCTTAAAAATGAATTTAAGGTCATTGGTTCAACTTGTGAGCGCTATAGATTTAAAATCAAACCAACTTATTGATTTTCTGAAGGTTATCGGTTCGATATAAAACAACAAATGACCTTAAAAATGAATTTAAGGTCATTGGTTCAACTTGTGAGCACTATAGATTTAAAATCAAACCAACTCATTGATTTTCTGAAGGTTATAGGTTCGATATAAAACAACAAATGACCTTAAAAATGAATTTAAGGTCATCGGTTCAACTTGTGAGCGCTATAGATTTAAAATCAAACCAACTTATTGATTTTCTGAAGGTTATCGGTTCGATATAAAATAAGAAATATCCTTTTTTATAAAAAAATTTTAGTCTTACTAATCCTAACAACTAGAGGTTCTTGCTCAATATCAGGTGCATTACACCGCGGGTGATTTTATGTTACACGAATAAAAAAGGGGACTAAATTAATTAGCAATGAATTTTTTGTCATAAAAAAACATAATTAATTAGCTATTTTTGTACTAAACAAAATAGTATGAGAGACTTACTTAATTCTAGTTATGGATTTGTCTTTGAAGACTTACTTATTGATGAAATTATTGCAGTTGCGACCTTAGTTGAATTTAAAGAAGGAGATGTTTTAATAGACTTTGGGGATTATATCAAAAAGATGCCATTGCTAATTGAAGGCGCCATAAAAATTCTACGAGAAGATTTTGACGAAGGCGAAATGCTCTTGTACTTTATTGAAAAAGGAGACACATGTGCCATGACTATGGCCTGTTGTATTGGCGAAACAAAAAGCGAAATTAGAGCAGTCGCTGAAACCGATGGTAAAATAATCATGATTCCTGTTGCCAAAATGGAAGAATGGTTAGGAAAGTACAAAAGCTGGCGAAAATACGTCTTTAATAACTACGACAACCGTTTAAAAGAAATGCTCTCGGCTATTGATAGTTTGGCTTTCATGAATATGGAAGAACGTTTATTAAATTATCTTTTCGAAAAATGCAAAATCAATAACTCTCGTGAAATATTTAGCACACACAAAGAGATTGCTTATGATTTGCATTCGTCAAGAGAGGTCATCTCTAGATTATTAAAAGCATTAGAAATAAAAGGTCGAATCAAATTAAATAGAGCTTCAGTTGAAGTTTTAGTATAAAAAAACCAGAACAAATGTTCTGGTTTTTTCGTTTTAAACGTGGGGACAAATTAATCTTTTACACCTAATTTAGTTAAAATATCTTCCATCAAACACCATTTGGTGATAGAAGATTGTAACAAATTAGCTCCTACAAAAGCCGTAAACCACAACCAGTTTTGATTAACATAAATGGATAAAACCACACTAAGCAGAACAAAACTTCCTGCTATTGCTCTAATAATTCTATTCTTCATTTTGATATATTTTTAAGTTAATTTGATTTTTCAATATTGAGTACTGCTATATGTATTTTCGATTCTATTTCTTGCTTTTCGTTAAAAACAGTAACAAAATCAAATACCATATCTACATTTTCTTTCTTTACAAAAGCATAAAACAACAATGAGTCCGTTTCATTGATTTCGCTTCCGAACCAATTCGTTTCAACATCTTCCCCTGAATTGTCTTTGAACCCTTTTACATCGCGATATGAAAATGTGTTTACTTCAGCTTGTCGCAATATTTTTTTAATGTCTTTTTCAAAATCGGATACTGCAGTTATAATTAATAATTTCATTTTTTTTAGTTTAAAGATTTAATTCTCCCATTTTTTTCTTTCCGTGATGTAATAAATTAAAGGCACAACAATCAAAGTTAAGATTGTTGAAACAATAGCTCCTGCAACTAACGAAATAGCTAATCCTTGGAATATTGGATCAAATAAAATAATTGACGCTCCAATAACTACCGCACCTGTTGTTAATAAAATTGGGGTTGTTCTAACAGCTCCCGCTTCTATAATCGCTTGTTTCAATGGAATTCCATCATTCAAACGAATTTCAATAAAGTCAATCAGCAAGACCGAATTTCGTACCATAACACCTGCCAAAGCAATCATTCCAATGAATGAAGTAGCCGTGAAATAGGCATTCAATAACCAGTGTCCTAACACAATTCCGATTAAGGAAAGCGGAATGGCCAACATCATAACCATTGGCGTTTTGAAGTTTTGGAACCAACCAACAATGAGCATATAGATAATTACAATTACCACCATAAAAGCCACTCCTAAATCACGGAAAACTTCTAAAGTAATTTGCCATTCTCCATCCCATTTTACAGTAAAATCACTTTCATCTGTGGGTTGCTCCATGTACAATTCATTTACCTTATAACCTTCTGGCACTTTAATTTTAGTTAATTTTTCATTCATTCCTAAAATAGCATACACTGGACTTTCTAGAGTTCCTGCCATATCAGCGGTAACATACACCACTCGTTTTTGGTCTTTTCTATAAATAGTTTTCTGTAAAGTGTCTTTAACCACTTTTACCAAATCAATTACGGCAACCATATTCCCTTGACTTCCTTTGATTTTCAAATTCTGAATATCTTTCAAGCTAGTTTTATCTTTATCGTCAAGCGAAAGAACAATCCCTACATTATCATTGGAATTTTCGTCATACAAATTAGATACTGGATATTCTTTCAACAAATAGGTGAGATTTCCAACCACTTGCTGCGGAGCAATTCCGTTCAACATGGCTTTTTCTTTGTCAATTTCCAATCGGTATTCCGTTTGGTTGTCTTCTACCATCCAATCCGTATCAACTACATCTGGATTATTTTTCAAAATGGTTTTCACTTGGTCTGCCACTTTGATTTGTTCTTTGTAATTAGGCCCATAAATTTCAGCTACCAAAGTGGACAATACTGGTGGTCCAGGTGGCACTTCGATAAGTTTTACATTGGCACCGTATTTTTTAGCAATTTTCTGAATTTCAGGACGCATTGCTTTAGCAATTTCGTGACTTTGCAAATCGCGTTCTTCTTTATGCAATAAATTCACCTGAATATCTGCCATATTACTTCCGCCACGTAAATCATAATGGCGTACTAATCCGTTGAAAGTAATTGGAGCCGAAGTTCCAATGTAGTTTTGGTAATTCACAACTTCCGGTTTGGTGGCCAAATACTGTGCAATCTCTCTTGTTACTGCCGAAGTTCGTTCCAAAGTAGTCCCTTCTGGCATATCAATTACCACTTGAAATTCGTTTTTGTTATCAAAAGGCAACATTTTAACCACTACCGATTTGGTAAAAAACATCAAAACCGAACCAAACAACAACACTACTGTTACAGCTAAAAGCAATCTTCTTTTTGGACTGCTGTCCAAGAAAGGACGCTCGATTTTGTTGTACATTTTATAAATCCAGCTGGTTTCCATCCCTTCAGCTTCTTTGTGGTCTTGCTCTTCTTTCCCTTGCAATAAATGATACCCCAAATACGGTGTAACAGTCAATGCAACAAACAAAGACAAAATCATAGCAATAGAAGCTCCTATTGGCATCGGACTCATATAAGGTCCCATCATTCCAGATACGAAAGCCATTGGTAAAATCGCTGCAATTACCGTGAAAGTAGCCAAAATTGTTGGATTTCCTACTTCGTTAATCGCATAAATAGCCGCTTGTTTGAATGGCAAACGCTTCATTTTGAAATGGCGGTGCATATTCTCTGCAATGATAATACTATCATCTACTACAATTCCTACTACAAAAACTAAGGCAAAAAGTGTAATTCTGTTTAACGTATAGCCTAATAAATAATAGGCAAATAAAGTCAATGCAAATGTTAAGGGTACGGAGAAAAATACCACTAATCCACCACGCCATCCCATGGCTAACATTACCAAAACAGTAACCGCAATAATAGCAATACCAAGGTGTAATAACAACTCCCCTACTTTATCTGAGGCCGTTTCTCCATAATTACGAGTTACTTCTACATGAACATCATCAGAGATTACCGTCTTTTTTAAATGTTCTATTTTTTCGATAATCTTTTCAGAAATCTTCATTGCATCAGCACCTTTTACTTTTCCAACTGCAATTGTTACTGCAGGATATTCCGATGGAGCTGTTTTGAATTTTTCATTGGCTTTACCAAATCCAAAAGACACATAACTACCAGCTGTAGCAGCACCGTCTTGAACTTTGGCTACTTGTTTTAAGTAGACGGGCATATTTTTATTTATGCCAACTACCAAATTTTCAACGTCTTCTGTATTTTCTAAAAATTGTCCTGTTTTCAATAAATATTCTTGGTCATTTTCTACAAAAGCTCCCGATTGCGAACTACCGTTATTGGCCTGAATCATTTGCATAATTCCCAAAGCATCCACGCCATTTTCGGCCATTTTATCTTTGTCTAAAATCACTTTTAGTTCGCGATTGCTTCCACCTATTTCTTTTGTAATGGCAACATCTTTTACTTTTTCGATTTCCGAAGTAACTTCTTCAGCAATTTGACGCAATTGAAAATCATCTTGTTTATCACTCCAAAGCGTGATACCCAACATCGGAACATCGTCAATTGAACGAGTTTTTACCATTGGTTTGTAAACCCCTTGCGGAAACATATTTTCGTGTTTTGCTAATTCGTCATATAATTTTACATACGAACGCTCCACGTCTTGACCTACATAAAACTGTACAATCAACATCGCTTGACCGTTCATTGCCATCGTATGGACGTGTTCCACTCCTTTTATATTCGAAATGATTTTTTCCAACGGTTTAGCTACACGACTTTCAACTTCCGCAGGAGTTGCACCTGGATAACCCACCATAATGTCGGCCATTGGTACATTAATTTGTGGTTCTTCTTCCCTTGGAATTAAAAACGAACTGTATACACCTATAATCATCAACGCCACCATCAATAAAATGGTTAATTTCGAATTGATGAAAAAATGGGCTATTTTTCCTGATATACCTTCTTGCATTTTTTTTAATTTAAATGTTTATGAGTTTAAAAGAATATGCTTAAAACTGAACACTAACAACTATTTACTGAGCACTAACTTTAGCGCCATTAAATAATTTCCCTTTTGCCGAAAAAATATATTGTTCGCTAGCCGAAAGTCCGGATAAAACTTCTACTTGATTTCCTGTACTTTTACCTATGCGCAACCATCTTAAAATAGCTACATTTCCAGTTCCAATAGTATAAATTCCTGTTAACTGACCTTGGTGAACCAATGCCGATTGTGGCACCAGAACTATCGTTGCTTTCAACGTAGTTTGATTCTTATTCTCGATTGGGAATTGCACATTCACAAACATTCCTGAAAGGATTTTGTTTGAGGTTTTGGCTAAATTGATTTTAACCAAATACTGACCTCCTGTATTTTTAGCCGAAACACTTACTTCAGCTACTTTTCCACTAATAGTTGTATTATTCGATTTTACCAAAACCGTAACGGGCATTCCTTTAGTAATACTATTAATATCACTCTCAGCCACCATAGCTGTTACTTGCAAACGAGAAGCACCTTCAATGCTCACTAAAGGCATTCCAGGATTAGCCATATCACCTTCTTTTACAAAAGTATTCGTCACTTCTCCAGAAAATGGAGCGGTAATATTAGAATATGAAAATTGCGCTTGTACTTCGTTTCGCATTTGCTTAGCACCTTCTAAACCGGCTTTTTCCATTTCGTAACGTGCCATCATATCATCTAATTCTTTTTGAGAAGCACTTTGTTGTTTGAACAAATTTGTAAAACGATCATAATCTTTTTTTGCATTACTATACCCTGCAGTGGCTTGTAAAATTGATGCTTCAACCTGTGCTTTTTTCGCTTGCAAATCCGAACTATTAATGCTTACCAAAAGTTGTCCTGCACTCACTTTTTGACCTACTTGAACATGAACTTTGGTTACATAACCCATCATTCGGGTGCTTAAATTAGCACTATTTTCGGCTTCAATTTTTCCGCTTGCAGTTACAAACTGACCGTTGTCGGTAGAACCAACACTACTTAGTTGTACTGCGATAGCAGGTTCATTATTGATTACTTCTTGTTTTTCTTTTCTGCACGATAAAAATGCGAATGTAGAAAGGGTTAGGATTGCTATTGTCTTTTTCATGTCTTTTGTATATTGAAATTGCTTTTTGAAATTGAACTTGATATTTATTTAGTTAAAAACTGTGCATATTCTTTCGTGAAATTATACTCGAATACGGCTTGTAAAAACTCTAATTCTTTTTGAGCCATTAAGGTTTCTGATTGTAACAAATCGGTAGTTTTTTCAAGTCCTTGTGTAAAACGGTTCGAACGAATACGATACGCTTCTTGTGATTGTTCTAAAGCCAATTTGGATAAGTTTACTTTGTTTTCGGTATCTTTCAATTGGCGATTGGTTTTATTTAATTCCAACTGACTTTGCGCTTTGTATTGTTGACTTTCTAAACCTGATTTTTGAAAATCGGCTTTGGCTTTTTCTAATTTACCAATGCTTTTGAATCCGTCAAAAACTGACCAAGACAATTGAGCTCCTACTAAATACCCTTTGGCTTTTGTACCCAACAAAGTCGTATCGTACAATTCGTAGCTTCCAAAAGCGTTCAATCTTGGCAAGAAACTCATCTTATTCGATAACACCATTTTTTCATACGCTTGAGACGCTTTGTCCATCGCTTGAATATCTTTTCTATTTCCAGAAAGTGTCGTGTTTACTGTTTCAATCGCAATGCTGTTGTCCAACATTTCTATAGGCTTATAGACTTTGTTCGTATTATCTTCATTTAATAAAAAGGCCAAATAATCGGACGCATTTTGCACATTACTTTTAGCGTATTGCAATTGATTTTTAATTTCGTTCACACGAACTTGTACCGACAATAAATCGGTTTTTTGCAAAATGCCCTGTTTAAAATAATTTTCTATCAGTTTTAAATTAGCATCTGCCGTTTGATTTGCTTTGGACAAAACCGCCACCGCTTTGTACGCCAATTGTAACTGCATAAATGATTTATTAACTTCCAATTCTAAATATTCTTGGGTTCTTTCGGTTTGCAGTTGAAAGGCTTCCATTTTAGATTTAGCTGCCTGTCTACCATACATTCCATCTAGATTAATCAAGGGTTGTAACACCTCAATTTTAGTAGCGAAGTTTTTAGTTTTAGTTGGGTTGTTCAATAAATTTGGGTCAAAATCAGAAGCCGTTAAAACTTCCTGATTCAGTTTAGAACCAAAAGCCATTAAGGGATTAGTAGTAGAAATTGCGGTATGCGAAGCCGAAATACTCGGTAAAAATAACGCATTGGATTGTCTAAAATCTGCTTGAGCCGATTTGAAATTTTGATTTGCAATTTGAATTTGTAAATTCTTCTCTAATGCTTTTTGTCCAATTTCTTTTTTAGAAATAGGTAAAGTATCCTGACTATATCCAAAATAGGAACAAGCCAAATATCCCATAAGTGATAATACATGTAGTCTCTTCATAATTATTTTCTAATTGATGAAGCAAAAGTAGAAGGGATATACTAGCGAGTCAGTAACAATTGTCACAGTAAAGGGAATATGAATAATATAAACAAAAAAACCTACTGCATAACAGTAGGTTTTTAGTAGGCACAATAGACTTAAAATCAAACCAACTCATTGATTTTCTGAAAATTATCGGTTCTATATAAATAAAAATGACCCTATTTAGAATATTACTAATATGCAGCAGTAAACCTTATTTGATGGTGTTTTGGATTTTCAATTTCATCTGCGATAACTACAGATAAATCTTGTACAGATAAAACACATCTTTGATTTTCGTCAAATACAGGATTCTCCAATCCTAATCGATACTTTCCTGTTCTTCCAACCGAGATACCTTGGTGCATTTCAAAAGCAGGACTGAAGAATACCCAATCTAATTCTTTCTCATTATTGAGTTCGTTTAAATAATCTCTTGCCGCTGATGCACCAGCATAAAATTCCTTTGGAAAATCAGGAGTGTCAACTGCTTGTAAATTCGGAGCAACATATAAGCTACCTGCTCCTCCTATTACTATATATCTTTTTACAGTAGACATTTTAACGCCCTTCTGAATCAATCTTGAACCGTTAATAAAATCGTCATATAAATTAGGGTTTCCCCAACCAGCATTAAATGCACTTACTACAACATCAAATCCTTCAATTATTTTTGAAAATTCCTCTACGTTGTTGATGTCGGCATTTACATATTCTGTATTTAATGATTCAACTACATTTGTTTTGTTTCTTGAAATTCCTAATACCTTGTGGTTTCTATTGGACAATTCATTTACAATACTTGAGCCAACAAACCCTGTTGCTCCAATAACTATTATTTTCATGATTTATTTTTTTTGCAAATTTTTATAAATCAAGTGAAAATTAGGAGATAATTTACCGCATTTTTATGATACAATTCAGCCACACATTCTTATTTGAAACTCAAAATCCCCAAATAAATCTAATTTTTACCATTAAATTGCACAAATGTATCATGAATGTTATTCTTCAAAGAAACAACTTTGTAAATCAAATTTTAAAAGTTAAATGAAGATGAAAACATCAAAAAAATTGATATACATGTTATTTGTTTTACTGATTAGTCAGCAAATTGTAGCACAAACAACAAGTATTTATGTAAATCCTAATATTGGTAATGATACCAATGATGGTTCAAAGGAACGACCTTTAAAGAGTTTACCGGCAGCATCAAGATTAGTGAATGTAAGTGAAGGAGAGAATCCAATAACAATTTATCTCTCACAAGGTGTATATGCTTTGATGGAGCCTTCGACATTTCATCCAACAAAGAGAAATTTTACAAAACAGGCAAGATTAACAATTAGAGCAGAAATATTACCTGACGACCCAAATTGGAACACAGGAAGTATGCCAACTTTAATACATACCATGCCATTGTCTGACGATTGGATGGGAGTTAAAGACCCATTTGGAGGAGGAATGTATGGTATGAAAATCGAAACAAGTCATATCACAATTCAAGGACTAAAAATCATGGGGGCTCCTGTAATTGAGCACCCGCAAAAAGGTAAAATTATTCGAGTTTACCCCATTACAAGACCAAATGCTGATTTAGACGACTTGGAAATTACACAATGTGTGTTTGCAGGGGATGAAGTAAATGCACCAAATCACCTTGGAGTTATTGCAAATGGTACAGGTGTAGTCGTAGACCATTGTATTTTTTATAATTTGAAACAAGCAATTGTTTATTGGTCTCGTAAGAGTACAGGACATGTAATGAGAAATACCTTGATTTATGGAGGATATGGTTGCGGTGTATGGACTTCCGCCATAGCTAATGATTTTGTATTTGAAAACAATGTTCTTGCAAATAGTCAATATGCATGGATTAGTCAATTAGATAGAGACAGGGGTCAACAAGAAGCTGCCGGTGTTGAACAAAAAACAAAGGAGCCTATTTTATATCAAGTAAATAATAGTCTAATTGCAGGGAATAAAAAGATAACAGGTACGGGTGGCGGCCCTCAATTAAACTTTAAAGATATTGACCCAATATTATTAAAATTTAATAACACTAAAGTAACGGGACAACCAATAGAATTAGACTTTAATCAAGAAAGTCGCAACTTCTTACATCCAATTGAAGGAAGTGAAGCAGCAAAAATTGGAGCAGGTTTATTCAAATTAAAACATTAAAACATTTGAACATGCAAACTAAAATGAGAATTTACCATAGGTATTTAGGGTTTTTCTTGGCCGGTATTATGGCCGTATATTCAATAAGTGGGATAGTTCTGATTTTTAGAGATACCGATTTTTTGAAAAGGGAGAAACAAATTGAAAGAACAATTAAACCAAATATCAAAAACGAAGACTTAGGGAGAGAATTAAGAATAAGGGATTTTAATATTGAAAAAGAAGAAGGGAATCTTATTATTTTCAAACAAGGAACTTACAACAAGGAAACGGGTGAAGCAAAATATTCATCCAAAGAGTTACTGCCTGTTTTAGAGAAGCTAACAAAACTCCATAAGTCCTCATCTAATGACCCATTATATTTTTTAAATATCTTTTTTGGATTATCTTTATTGTTTTTTGTCATTTCATCGTTTTGGATGTTTTTACCTAAAACAACAATTTTCAAAAAAGGAATTTATTTTACTTTAGCTGGGATAGTGCTAACAATTATTTTACTAATCATTTAAAATCAACACACATGAAATTGAAATCAATTTTATTATTAACATCATTTCTTATTCTTGGTGGATTATTCAATGTAAATGCTCAACAACAAAGTAGACCAAGACAAAGTCCTAAAATAACTACAACAGGAAAGATTGGTGATGCCAATATGACTATTACCTATGGTAGTCCTGCAGTTAAAGGTAGAAAAATATGGGGAGAATTAGTTCCATTTGATAAAGTTTGGAGAGCTGGTGCAAATGAGGTTACTCAAATTGAAACAGATAAGGATTTAGTTGTTGAAGGTAAAAAGTTGCCCGCGGGAAAGTATAGTTTATATACAATTCCTGGCGAAAAAACATGGCAAGTGATATTCAATTCACAAACAGGTCAATGGGGAATAGAAAGAAGCGGAGAAACAACTCGTAATCCTGAAAAAGACGTAATAGTAGTAGCTGTTAAACCATCCCAATCTGTATTATTAGAAGAAAATTTGATTTATGTAATAAACAATAAAGGTCTTGTCTTAAAATGGGAGAATTTAGAAGTTCCCTTGGTAATAAAATAGGTTTTATAAGTTTGTATCAATATATATCCTTTATTCTTCAATAAGAATAAAGGATATTTTATATTTGCCTATGGATAATCAAATAAAAAGTATTTTGTTTAAAGAGGGTTTGCCAATTGAGATTGAAATCATTTCAATTGCAGATACTCTTTCTAAACATCGTGTAAATATTGTATCCCCACATAGGGACAATTATTACAATATCTTTTTTTATCAAAAAGGAACGGCAAACCATGTAATTGATTTTAATCCAATAAAAGTCCAGCCCAATTCTTTGCTATTTGTCAATAAAAATAGAGTTCAGATGTTAGACCCCAATGGCGGGTATGACGGAAAGTTTCTATTATTTACAGAATCTTTTTTTGACAAATATCCTGACGATATAAAGTATTTGAGGAATAATATTTTATTTAATGATTTACTTGAAGAACCCGTTTTGAACGTAAAAAAAGATTCTCCTATTATTTCAACATTTAATGAAATTGAAGAAGAACTTTCGAGACCTAATGATGCATTACAATATGAAGTACTTCATAACCTGTTACACAATTTACTTTTATTAGCGGAAAGGGAAAGAAGAAAGACAGGGTTCAATGAGATTAGAAAAGGAGAAGAATACGATTATACGATTCTATTTAAAAATCTGTTGGAAGATAATTTTAAAGAAATTAAATCAGTTGCAAGATATGTAACTATGATGTCAGTTTCAGAAAAAAAATTGAATAAATCAACTAATATGGTATTAGGTAAATCCCCTAAACAAATCATAGATGAAAGACTGATTTTAGAAGCCAAAAGATTACTGGCACACACAACGAATTCTATAAAAGAGGTTGGATTTGACTTAGGTTTTGAGGAACCAACGAATTTTATAAAGTATTTTAGGAAACATGTGGGTAAAACACCTATTGAGTTTAGGGGACAGTTTTATAAATGATAAACTTAAATTATTAATACCTCTTGCAAATTTTTATAAGAGCGCTTCCTTAATTATAGAAATTATGAAAACAAAAACTATAAACAAAATAGCCGAAATAACTTTACTTTTTTGGCTTATGAAAATTGTAGCGACTACACTTGGTGAAACCTTAGGAGATTTTATTTCAATGACCTTGAATTTGGGATATCTAACAGGAATTGCAATTACATTAGTTTTTTTTATTGCACTTTTTTTTAACCAACTAAAAAATATTAACTACAAACCATATTCTTTTTGGCTTCTAATTATAGCAACAACAACACTTGGAACAGAAATTTCAGACTTTATAGACCGTAGTCTAAATTTTGGATATACAATTGGAAGTTTAATTTTACTTATCGGATTACTCTTTACGTTATTTGTATGGAACAAAAAATATGATAATTTAATTGTAAGTCCAATAATAGAAAAGAAGAAAGAACTGTACTTTTGGATTACTGTTCTTTTTTCTAATAGTCTTGGTACAGCGTTTGGAGATTATTTAAGTGACGTAATTGGTTTTACTTATCTTCAAGGAGCATTAATTACGGCAACAATTATTGTTTTTATAGTTATGCTTCATTATTTTACAAAATTAAATGAAGCCTTATTATTTTGGATTGCATTTGTATTTACTCGACCATTTGGAGCAACTTTTGGAGATTTTTTAACCAAACCAATTGCAAAAGGGGGTTTAGATTTAGGAACATTTCAGGCATCAATAGTTTCAATAATCATAATGCTTTTCCTAATTTATTCTTCTTCCATCAAATTAAACAATAATTCAAATTATTGATTTTATTATTATTGAAATTACCCTAAACTACAACCAAAAATAAATGCGCAGCACTGCACTTAGTATGAGTAAACTTTTGGAGAAACAAATTGACCTTCTATTGAGCCGTTTCAATTGAGTACGCAGACTTAAATTTTTTCTTTCAATTCTATTAGTTCCAAAACGGGTAACTTTATGAATAGTGTTGTGAATTAAAAATTTGTAGTGAATCAATCCATCAGTATAAATTCGTTTGGGATTGGAAAGTACTACGGTTTTAATAACTTGATTGAGTGTTTTCTTGGTTCTTGAACCAACAGCAAAACTGATTACATTTTTATTGACTCTATCTAAAGCATATACAATCCAAATTACCTTGCCTTTATGCCTTAAAAAAGTCCTCATTTCGTCTACTTCATAGATTTGACCAGAGTAAATAGGTGGCGATTGAACTCCTTTGGCAATAAGTAATATACGTTTTAGTAAAGTGGTGGTAGAAATACATAAAACTCGAGCCATACTTCTTATTCCCATTCCTTCTTTAATAAGCATTATGATATGGGCATTGATTTCTTTGCTACATCCCCTACTTGTATAAAAATCGATGCACCGTTTCGTACATGTTTTACAAAAAAATTGTTGTTTTCGGTTAGCAGTAAACCCATTTTTAATAAGTGTAGGAGCATTACAATGAGGACAAATTTTAGTATCACTAATTTTGATACACGAGGACTGATAAAAAGCCATTTTTAGAGTTTTTAAGAAACAATAAAAATAAAGAAAGGGAAACATATAGTCTCCCCTTGTTTGAAATAAATTAATTTAAATTTTGATTATCAACATGTTAAATTATGAAATTTGAGTCATCACTAATTTTGATACATTACCAAAAAAAAGGATTTAACTAAAAAATTAGTTAAATCCTCTATGGTGATCGCAGAAGGATTCGAACCTTCGACCGCCTGCTTAGAAGGCAGGTGCTCTATCCAGCTGAGCTATGCGACCAGTATTGTTGTAGTCGGGGTGGCAGGATTCGAACCTGCGGCCTCCTGCTCCCAAAGCAGGCGCGATAACCGGGCTACGCTACACCCCGAAAAAGCAAAATTAAAAGCGGAGAGACAGGGACTCGAACCCTGGCGACGATTGCTCGTCGACAGATTAGCAATCTGCTCCATTACCACTCTGGCACCTCTCCAAGCTCAAAGAACGTGTCCTATTTTGCGGTGGCAAATGTAGCACTTCATTGTATTAATCACAACTATTTTATAGCTTTTTTTACTTTTATTTTCAGATTTCAGTTAAATCTGTTCACTATCAAGGGAGTAGCCACAAATAAAATCCCATAAATAATTCCCAAAACAGAATACTGAAATCAAAATTTGAATTTGCATAAAAAAGATTAAATTTGCTACATCAACTAATTAGAAGTGCTATGAACAAAAGAGTCGTTATTGTTGCCGCTGCCCGAACTCCTATTGGAAGTTTTATGGGAGGATTATCTACTACTCCTGCCCCACAATTAGGGGCTGTTGCTATTAAAGGCGCGCTAGAAAAAATCAATCTCGACCCTACTCTAGTTGATGAAGTGTTCATGGGTAATGTTGTTCAAGCCGGCGTAGGCCAAGCCCCTGCACGACAAGCGGCTCTTTTTGCGGGTTTGCCCAATTCTGTAGCTTGTACAACCGTAAACAAAGTATGTGCCTCTGGAATGAAATCAGTGATGTTTGCCGCTCAAGCCATTCAATCCGGCGATGCCGAAATTGTAGTTGCGGGCGGAATGGAAAACATGAGTTTGATTCCGCATTACACTCACCTTAGAGCTGGGACTAAATTTGGTCCAACTACCCTACAAGACGGAATGCAAAAAGACGGACTTACCGATGCGTATGACAATACCGCTATGGGGGTTAGCGCCGACCTTTGTGCAAACGAATATAAAATTTCCAGAGAAGAACAAGACCAATTTGCTATTCAATCGTATGAGCGAAGTGCCAAAGCTTGGGAAGTGGGAAAATTTGACAACGAAATTGTTTCGGTTACGGTTCCTCAACGAAAAGGAGAATCCCTAATCGTTTCAAAAGACGAAGAGTACACCAATGTTAAGCTAGACAGAGTTAATAGCTTAAACCCTGCTTTTACCAAAGAAGGAACGGTAACTGCCGCTAATGCTTCTACCATTAACGATGGAGCTGCTGCTTTGGTAATTATGAGCGAAGAAAAAGCACTCGCATTAGGTTTACAACCTTTGGCTTATATTCTTTCGTATGCCGATGCTGCTCAAGAACCAAAATGGTTTACCACTAGCCCAGCGTTAGCACTTCCGAAAGCCTTAAAAAAAGCCAACCTTACTATTGAAGACGTTGACTATTTTGAGTTTAACGAAGCGTTCTCTGTAGTAGGTTTGGTAAATGCTAAAATATTAAATATTGACCTCAACAAAATTAACGTAAATGGTGGCGCAGTGGCGCTAGGACACCCGCTAGGCTGTTCAGGAGCCCGAATCATCGTTACCTTATTGAATGTTTTAGAACAAAATAACGGAAAAATTGGAGCAGCAGCTATCTGTAATGGCGGCGGCGGAGCTTCTGCAATACTAATTGAAAGAGCCTAAATCATTTCCTTGATTTACAATCATAACTATAAAGAATCTTAGATGTTTGGAATTTGTAACCTAGCCATTATCCCACTTCGATTAGAGCCTAGCGACAGAAGCGAAATTGTTTCTCAAGTCTTATTTGGTGAACATTTCGAAGTGTTAGAAGAGTTAAAACAATGGCGCCGAATCCGACTACACTATGATGATTATGAAGGTTGGGTAGATTCAAAACAATTTCAAATTATTACTGAAGCGGCTTACAACACCCTTTCAAAAGAACCGATTGTATTAAATGCTGATTTAATTGATTACATTTCAGCACCCAATAATACTTTGCTCCCCATTCCTTTAGGAGCGTCCCTTTCTTTTTTAAATCATAGCGATATTAATACTGCTCATTTTGAATTTGAAGGTACCAAAACAAGTGGAATACAAGACAAAAGTAAATTGATTAATACCGCTTTTATGTATTTAAACGCACCCTATTTATGGGGAGGAAAAACGCCTTTTGGAATTGATTGTTCTGGATTTACTCAAATGGTGTACAAATTGAACGGCTACCATTTATTTAGAGATGCTTCACAACAAGCCACACAAGGAGAGGCATTGAGTTTTATTGAAGAAAGTGAACCGGGAGATTTAGCTTTTTTTGACAACGAAGAAGGCAATATTATTCACGTGGGCATCATTATGGAAAACAATTACATCATTCACGCTAGCGGAAAAGTACGTATCGATCGTCTCGATCACTTGGGGATTTTTAACCCCGAAACTCAAAAACATACCCACAAACTAAGAGTCATCAAAAAAATAATATAAATAAAAAGCCGAATTTTTCAATTCGGCTTTTTATATAATTTAAAGTGAAAACTATTTTTTCATTTTAGCTTTCAACGCTTTTGCTTTTTCAGTCATCTCTAAAGCTCTGTACACACTTAACAAAGTTCCTTTTACTTCCTCGTTAGTACCGTCTAATTCAGATGCTTTTTCCAAGTAAGGCAAAGCAGATGTAAATACTGCCTCTCTTTGTTTTTTAAGTACTTCGTAACGTTTGTTATCTTTTTCAGAATTACCTAATTTTTGAATTTCTTCAAATAATTTTTTATCGGCATCCAATTTTAAAATAGCCAAGTTCAAATAAGCATTTACGTAATCTGGTTTAATCTCAATAGCTCTCTTGTAATACTTCTCAGCATCAACTAAATTTTTAGCATTATAACTAATAACACCTAAGTTAAAAACCAAATCAGCATCGTTTGGATTATGCTCTAATACTTCAGTGATTAATTTCTTGTACGTATCGTAATCTTTTGTATCTAAGTATAAATTCGCCTCAGTAAGAATCAACGATTTATCATCTGGATTAGTAGCTCTTGCTTCAGCAACTGCTTTTTTAGCTTCTGCCACTTTGCCATTTTGAACCAAAATCAACGCCATATTCTTGTAGATTTCGCCTCTTTTAGAAGGAATTTCTTCTGTTCTTGGTTTTTCATGAGTCCCCAACTTTACCATTTGGTCTCTTTCTCTTGCCGTTGTAAACAATTGTTCTTCACCATTTACTTTATTTACAGCAAAATAATTCACTCCTTTACCAGAATAATTTAACTTTTTCAACTCATCATACGCATTATACGCTTTATCATACTCTTTGGCATTAACATACGTAGAAGCCGCATAGTACAAATTGATAGTATCTTTTTTGTCTAACAAATAAGCATCATACAATTTACTTGCACCCGCAGCATGTTTTTCTTCCTTTGAATCTGCAATGGCAGCATTGATTAATTTGTACTTAATATCAATAATCGAAGTACTTGCTTGAGCTGAATATTTTGCTTTTCCCGAAGCTTTTTCAATAGCTAATAAATCTTGGTATGCTTTGGCTGCAGCCGAAAGATTCTTATCCGTATCTTCATTTTTATTGGCTAAAGCCAAAAATGCATTTCCTTTTACAAAACAGAATTGTGCTTTTTCTGTATATGGTGCAGTGGCAGAGGCAGCCTCTGCTCCTTGCAAAATAGTAATTGCTTCTTGAGCATTACCTGCTTTTAAGGCTTTTTCAGCCGCTTTAATTTGGTCTTTTTGAGCAAAAGTGGCAACTGATAGCAATAACGCTGATGCAAGTAGTACATATTTACTTTTCATAGTATTCTAAATTTTATTTTTATTTAATGTATTGGTTTTAATTATTCGTCTGAATCGTCTTCGTCAGCATCATCAACATCTTCTTCGTCTTCGATTTCATCTTCTTCCTCGTCCTCATCATCAGTAGCTCCATCATCTTCTAGAACTTCTAGAACTGGTTTAACTCTTTCAATAACTTCAGATTCAATTGGATTACCGTCTTCGTCTAATTCCACTTCAGCTGGATCATCTTTCATTACTTTGGTTACCGCAGCAATAGAATCGTTTCCTTTGATGTTGATTAATTTAACTCCTTGAGTAGCACGTCCCATTACACGAAGATCTTCAACTGCCATTCTGATAGTCAATCCTGATTTGTTGATAATCATCAAATCGTCTGCATCAGTCACAGCGTTAATCGAGATCAACTGACCTGTTTTCTCTGTAATATTCAATGTTTTCACACCTTTTCCACCACGATTCGTAATTCTGTACTCGTCTAAGCTAGAACGTTTACCGTAACCATTTTCAGCAACAACTAAAATTTCGCTGCTCATATCGTTTACTGTTACCATTCCGATTACTTCGTCTTTATCGTCTTTCAAAGTAATTCCACGAACTCCAGAAGCTGTTCTTCCCATTGGACGGGTTTTAGTTTCTTCAAAACGAACTAATTTACCTGATTTTACAGCCAAAATAATTTGACTTTCTCCATTAGTTAATTGAGCTGCTAATAATTCGTCACCTTCTTTAATAGTAATTGCAGCAACCCCATTCACACGCGGTTTAGAATATTTCTCTAAAGAAGTTTTCTTCACCTGTCCTTGTTTCGTTACCATTACTAAATTATGACTGCTTACATACTCTTTGTCTTTCAAGTCTTGTGTACAAATAAATGCTTTCACTTTATCATCAGACTCAATATTGATTAAGTTTTGTAATGCTCTTCCTTTAGCTGTTTTACTTCCTTCTGGAATTTCATACACACGCATCCAGAAACATTTTCCTTTTTGTGTAAAGAACATCATGTACTGGTGATTCGTAGCCACAAACATATGCTCTAAGAAATCTTGGTCTCTAGTTCCAGCACTTTTTTGTCCTACTCCTCCTCTATTTTGAGTTTTGTATTCTGATAAATTAGTACGTTTGATATAACCCGCATGCGAAATTGTAATGACTACGTTTTCATCAGCAATCAAATCTTCAATACTTACATCGCCACCAGAATATTCGATTTGAGAACGACGCTCATCACCGTATTTGTCTCTGATTTCAGTTAATTCTTCTTTAATTAATGCGATTCTCAAATTTACATCTGCTAATAAAGCTCTTAAATACTCAATTAACTTCATGATTTCTTCGTACTCAGCACGTAATTTATCTTGCTCCAGTCCTGTTAATTGACGTAAACGCATTTCAACAATGGCACGAGCCTGAATGTCTGATAATTTGAACCTTTCGATTAATTTTTCTTTGGCTTCGTCCGTATTTTTAGAAGCTTTGATTAAAGCGATTACTTCGTCAATATTATCAGACGCAATAATTAATCCTTCTAAAATATGCGCTCTTTCCTCTGCTTTTCTTAATTCAAATTGTGTTCTACGAATCACTACATCGTGACGGTGTTCTACGAAATGATGAATCATATCTTTTAGATTCAACGTTTCTGGACGACCATTCACTAAGGCAATATTATTCACACTGAATGAAGATTGCAACTGTGTATACTTATATAAGGTATTCAAAACCACATTTGGTGTAGCATCACGTTTCAAGATGTAAACGATACGCATACCGTTTCTATCCGACTCATCACGAATATTGGCAATACCTTCTATTTTCTTTTCGTTAACCAAGTCAGCAGTACGTTTGATCATATCTGCTTTATTCACTTGGTATGGAATTTCAGTCACAATGATAGATTCTCTACCATCTACTTCTTCAAAACCTACTTTAGCACGAATAACCACTCTACCACGACCTGTTTTGAAAGCCTCACGAACACCTTCGTATCCGTAAATAATTCCTCCTGTTGGAAAATCAGGTGCTTTAACATGCGTAATTAACTCGTCAATTTCAATATCGTTATTATCAATGTAAGCAATTGTTCCATTAATAACCTCTGTTAAGTTATGAGGTGGCATATTGGTTGCCATACCTACCGCAATACCTGTAGCTCCATTAATTAACAAAGTAGGTACACGTGTTGGCATTACTTTAGGCTCATACAAAGTATCGTCAAAGTTCAATTGAAAATCAACTGTTTCTTTTTCGATATCTGCCATAATTTCTTCCGAAATCTTACGCATTCTAGCCTCTGTATAACGCATCGCTGCAGGACTATCTCCATCGACAGAACCAAAGTTACCTTGTCCATCTACTAACAAATAACGCATACTCCATTCTTGAGCCATACGCACCATTGCATCATAAACAGAAGTATCACCGTGCGGGTGGTACTTACCTAAAACCTCCCCTACAATTCTAGCGGATTTCTTGTGGGCTTTATTTGAAAAAACTCCTAAATCATACATTCCATAAAGTACTCTTCGATGCACAGGTTTCAAACCATCTCTAACATCTGGAAGCGCTCTTGATACAATTACCGACATCGAATAATCGATGTAAGCTGATTTCATTTCATCTTCTATGTTAATAGGAATTAACTTTTCTCCTTCAGACATAAGTTATTATATTAAAAAATTATATTAGTTTCAAAACGTGCCAATATACGGATATTTGAAATTTTTAAAGGCATTTTTGACTACTTATTTCAATGATTTATTAACAACTTTTTGAGGTGTTTTAGTTAATAAAATACCTCGTTTTTTCCTTTCGTTTTATTATTTTTTTTGTCAATTAGCTGACAGCAGTAGTTAAGGGTACGATATTTGTTTTTCAATCCTCAATTAACTAAATTTACACTATCAAAAATAAATTTATGGATGATAATTTTTCACCAAGAGTAAAAGACGTTATCACTTATAGCAAGGAAGAAGCTTTGCGATTAGGTCATGACTTCATTGGGACTGAACATCTAATGCTAGGTATTCTTAGAGATGGAAACGGAAAAGCGATTCAAATTTTGAATAATTTATCTGTAGATTTAGATCACTTACGCAGAAAGGTAGAAATTTTAAGCCCCGCCAATCCAAGTATTGACGTAAGTGTAGAAAAGAAAAACCTGCATCTTACACGTCAAGCCGAAAGAGCTTTAAAGACTACTTTTCTAGAAGCAAAAGTGTTTCAAAGCCCTTCAATTAGCACAGCACATTTGCTTTTATGCATTTTGCGAAATGAAAACGATCCAACAACCAAACTACTCAATAAGATGAAAATCGATTATGACGTAGTTAAAGAACAATATGTAAATATGACTCCAGCAGAAGATGATTTCTTGGAAAACTTGCCAAAAAACGAGTCGTATAATGACGATTCAGGACAAGATGACAGCCTTAAAGAAGGTAGTTTTAACAACCCTACTAACAAATCAAATAAAAAGTCAAAAACCCCTGTTTTAGACAATTTTGGTAGAGATTTGACAGAGATGGCCGAAGAAGGCAAATTAGACCCTGTAGTGGGACGCGAAAAAGAAATTGAGCGTGTTTCCCAAATTCTAAGCCGTAGAAAAAAGAACAATCCGTTATTAATTGGAGAACCTGGCGTGGGTAAATCAGCTATTGCCGAAGGTTTAGCATTGCGAATTATCCAAAAAAAGGTATCCCGTATTTTGTTTAACAAGCGTGTAGTAACCTTAGATTTAGCGAGTTTAGTTGCTGGAACCAAGTACCGCGGTCAGTTTGAAGAGCGTATGAAAGCCGTAATGAATGAGTTAGAAAAAAATGATGATATCATTCTTTTTATTGACGAAATTCACACTATTGTGGGTGCTGGAGGAGCAACTGGTTCTTTAGATGCTTCCAATATGTTCAAACCTGCTTTGGCACGTGGCGAAATCCAATGTATCGGGGCTACAACTCTAGACGAGTACCGCCAATACATTGAAAAAGATGGGGCATTAGAAAGACGTTTTCAAAAAATAATTGTAGAGCCTACTTCGGTTCCGGAAACAATTACCATTTTGAATAATATAAAAAACAAATACGAAGATCATCATAACGTAACCTACACTCCCGAAGCGATTGAAGCTTGTGTAAAATTAACCGATCGTTATATGTCGGAACGATTTTTACCAGACAAAGCAATTGATGCTTTAGACGAAGCAGGATCAAGAGTTCACATTACTAATATCGAAGTTCCAAAACAAATTTTGGATTTAGAACGCCAATTAGAAGATGTTCGTGTTTTGAAAAATGAGGTCGTTAAGAAACAAAAATACGAAGAGGCCGCCAAACTTCGCGATGACGAAAAACGCATCGAAAAAGATTTGGCTATAGCCCAAGAACAATGGGAAGAAGATGCTAAAAACAATCGTATTGAAGTAACAGAGGACAATGTAGCTGATGTAGTTTCCATGATGACAGGAATCCCTGTAAATAGAATTGCTCAAACCGAAAGTAATAAATTAGCCAGATTACCTGAACTTATTGAAGGGAAGGTGATTGGTCAAAAAGAAGCAGTGCTAAAAATTGCACGTTCTATACAAAGAAATCGTGCTGGATTAAAAGATCCTAACCGACCTATTGGTTCTTTTATTTTCTTGGGACAAACAGGTGTAGGTAAAACCCAATTAGCAAAAGTAATTGCCAAAGAATTATTCGATTCAGAAGATGCTTTAGTTCGTATCGATATGAGTGAATACATGGAGAAATTTGCCATTTCAAGATTAGTTGGAGCCCCTCCAGGATACGTAGGCTACGAAGAAGGAGGACAATTAACTGAAAAAGTGCGCAGAAAACCGTATTGTGTAGTATTATTAGACGAGATTGAAAAAGCACACCCTGATGTATTCAATATGTTGCTTCAAGTGTTGGATGACGGATTCTTAACCGATAGTTTAGGTCGTAAAATTGATTTCAAAAACACCATCATTATTATGACATCTAATGTCGGTGCTAGACAATTAAAAGATTTTGGACAAGGTGTTGGTTTTGGTACAGCCGCGAGAACAGCACAAGTAGACGATAACTCAAAAAGCATTATTGAGAATGCATTGAAAAAAACATTCGCACCAGAATTCTTAAACCGTATAGATGATGTTATTGTTTTCAATGCATTGGAGAAACACGATATTGATTTAATTATCGAAATCGAGTTGAAAAAATTATACGCTCGAATAGCTGACTTAGGTTACAAATTAAGTCTGTCAGATAAAGCCAAAACGTTTATTGCTGAAAAAGGATTTGATAAACAATTTGGAGCTAGACCTTTAAAAAGAGCCATTCAGAAATATGTGGAAGATTCATTAGCCGAAGAGATTATTACTTCAAAAATTGGATCTGGAGACGAAATTTTCATGGACATTGAAGAAGGAGCTCAAGAATTGACTGTACAAATTCATAAAGCAGGAGAGCCAACTAATCAATAAAAATACAGTTTTATAAACTTTACAAATCCGTTACGTTTTAATAACATAACGGATTTTCTTTTTAAAATAATTCTGCCGTTTTTGCAAAAGAATTAAACATAAGAAATAAATTTTCAAAATGACAGAAAACAAAGTTGTTTTAGGAAGCGAAGAATGGTGCTCTTTTCCTGAATTAGGTATTCCCGTAATCAAAGCTCGTGTTGATTCTGGGGCCAAAACATCAGCACTTCATGCTATCAATATTGCTCCTTTTACTAAAAACGATACCAATTGGGTTAAATTTGATATTAATCCAATTCAAAATAACGTAAGGACGATTATTCATTGCGAAGCGCCATTGATTGACAAAAGAATCGTTAAGAGCTCTAGTGGATTTAGAGAACAACGCTATGTAATTCAAACAACATTAAAATTAGGAAGCGAGACTTGGACTATAGAGATGACATTGACCAATCGTGATTCTATGGGATTTAGAATGCTTTTAGGAAGAGAAGCAATGATAGGCCGTGTTATAGTTGACCCTGAAAAACAATACCTATTAGAAGCTCCTTCAGAAGAACTTTTAACAGAATTATACAAAGGTGCAGTTAAAGAAAAATCAGGGCTTCACATTGGAGTATTAGCAAGTAATCCAGATCTATATAGTAATAAACGAATCATGGAAGCAGGTGAAATGCGGGGTCATGAAATGCATTTTTTAAACATTAAAGAATGCTATATAAAATTAGATGCCAAAAAACCTGAAATCCATTACAGAGGTGGTAAAATCTTGAATCAATTTGATGCCATAATTCCTAGAATTAGACCTAGCGCTACTTTTTATGGTTGTGCATTAACACGACAATTTGAAGCACTTAAAGTTTATTGCTTAAATTCTTCTAATGCCATAACACAATCTAGAGATAAATTATACAGCTTACAATTATTACTTAATCATGGAGTTGATATTCCTACTACCGGTTTTGCTAATTCGCCATTAGACACCGATGATTTGATAACAATGGTAGGTGGCCCACCATTAATAGTTAAATTACTAGAAGGAACTCAAGGCAAAGGTGTGGTATTAGCCGAAACTAAAAAAGCTGCCGAAAGTGTTATCAACGCATTTAAAAGTATCAATGCTAATATTCTTGTGCAAGAATTTATAAAAGAAGCTAACGGTAAAGATATTCGCTGCTTTGTAATTGATGGTAAAGTAGTAGCTGCTATTCAACGGGAAGCTTTACCAGGTGAATTTAGAGCAAATATACATTTAGGAGGTACTGCATCGGTAATAAAAATTACTACAGAAGAAAAGCATATAGCGATTAAGGCTGCAAAAGCGATGAATTTAAAAGTAGCTGGAGTAGATATTATTCGTTCTTCTAAAGGCCCTTTACTTTTGGAAGTAAATTCTTCTCCAGGCCTTGAAGGAATTGAAGGAGCAACTAACAAAGATATTGCTGGAAAGATGATTAAAGCTATAGAGAAACACTTTAAATTATAATCATATCCAAATTAGTTCTATTTTTACGATCTAACAATTTAGATTTTAACCCAAATGAATCCGTATTTAGATATAGTACTACGTAGCATTTCTGTTTACTTTTTTATGATAATTGCTTTGCGCATTTTTGGCAAAAAAGAATTATCCCAACTAAATACTGCTGATATTATCCTGATACTATTGATAAGCAATTCCGTTCAAAACGCAATGGTAGGCAACGACACAAGTTTATGGGGTGGACTGACTGCTGCAGCTGTTCTTTTTGGATTCAATTTTATTCTAAAAAAATTAATATATACTTACAAACCCTTTAGTGATTTCATGCTAGAAAAACCTCAAATATTAATTCATGATGGCAATCTAGACTTTAAAAAACTAAGCAAATTAAACATTACTTCAGAAGAATTAAAAGAAGCAATGAGGGAACATGGAGTTGAATATTATAAAGATGTAAAATTAGCCATGCTTGAAATAGATGGTAACATTAGTATTATATCTATATCTGGAAAAGAAACTCTTCGCCAAACTCATTACAAAAGAATGAAGAAATCTAAAAAAACTATTCGATAAAAAAAGGCTGACCATTTGGTCAGCCTTTTTTTTATCTAGAATAATCTGTTATAAAAATAGATTTAAAATATAGTAGGTAATAGCTGCTAAAAGAGCTGAAACAGGAATAGTTAAAACCCAAGCCCATAATAAATTAACTGTTACCCCCCAACGTACTGCAGAAACTCTTTTGGTTACTCCTACCCCAATGATAGAACCTGTGATAGTGTGTGTTGTTGATACTGGTATTTTAAAGTGTTCTGTCAAAAATAAAGTTATAGCACCCGCAGATTCTGCGACTACACCTTCAAATGCATTTACTTTGGTAATTTTAGATCCCATAGTTTTTACAATTTTCCATCCACCGCTTAAAGTTCCTAAAGCAATAACGGTATAACAAGTTAACGGAATCCAACCTGGCATATGAGATGAAATTCCTTTCTCCTCATCTGGTAAAACAACATTCAAATCCAACCATCCTGCAGACAAATCCACATGTGGATTCATTCTAACATAGACAGCAACCGCTGCAGCAATAATACCCATTACTTTTTGCGAATCGTTTCCACCATGACCTAAACTAAAAGCAGCCGAAGATAACAATTGCATTTTTTTAAGCACCGCCTCCGATTTAGCTGTAGAAAAAGAACTAAAAAACAAATTGAATATAGCTAAACTAAAGAAAATGAATCCTACTAAAAACCACTTAATATTATGAGGTTCGGTAATTACACTCCAAAAAGGACTGTCAAATCTAGGTTTTTCGATTTTATCATAAGGAATCAATACCGAAGATAAAAACCAAACAACTAAGAGCATTAGGGTAATGGTTAATAGCTTAGGATATATATTTTTCTTAGAAGAATACATTAACCATAAGGAAATGAAATACGAAATAATCATCCCTAATAAAGGTGCAAAAACAATAAACAGAATAACGATTAAAACTCCTGAAGGCAATAACTCACCTTCTTTAGCAGCTTTAAACCAACTTACAATTTTTAATCCATAATGTTCCGGATCTTGCACAACACCTGAAAATCCATGTGCTATTGCAGCCCCTGCAAAACCTCCAATTAAAGTATGAGAAGAGGATGATGGAATCCCTTTCCACCAAGTGAAAAGATTCCAAATAATAGCAGCAATAACTCCGGCTAATATTACAACCAAGTTGATACTACTAGTATGAGCGGTTTTTGCTACAGTATCAGCTACTCCAAAACCAAAAACCCAATAGGCTAAAAAGTTAAAAAATGCTGCCCAAAGCACTGCTTGAAAAGGCGTTAAAACCTTAGTAGCTACAATAGTAGCTATAGAATTGGCTGCGTCATGAAAACCATTGATATAATCAAAGATTAAGGCCAAAACTATAATAATTATAAGTAAAGTAAAGTCCATAAATATAGGTTCAGTAAACTGATTATTAAGAGTGTTTTACTGCAATAGCTTCTAATACACTTGCTACGCTTTTACATTTATCAGTAGCTGATTCTAAAACAGACAATACTTCTTTGTATTTAATTACATTAATCGCATCAGTCTCATTTTCAAAAATTTCGAAAACTGCTTTATTATATACACTATCTGATTTATTTTCTAATTTGTCAATTTTAGAACAAGCAGTAGCTATATTTTTAACCTTATTTAGATCTTTTAATTCTTTGACTGCCAATTCAATATTCTGACAAGCTTCTAAATTAATTTCTGTTAATTTTCTAATTGACTTTGTAATTTTATCAACATGATACAAACGCATTCTACTTGCTGCACCTTGAAGATTTCCAGCCACGTTATCAATTGAAGTAATTAATGAGTGAATATCTTCTCTATCAAATGGAGTAATAAAATTTCTACTCAATTCTAAATTAGTTTGACGAGTAATATCCTCCCCTTTTTGTTCTAATTCATCTATTTTTTGAAAAAGAACCTCTCTTTCTTTCAATGGTAAATTAACTGCTTCATGTAAGTGAGAAGCTAATTGAACTAAATTTGACGAAGCTTCTTCAAAAAGTGGAAAAAACTTTTTGTCTTTTGGTACTAGAAATTGAAAAATACTGTTTAGTGACATTTTATTTAGATTTTAGAACTGCAAAATTAGTTGATTATTTTATGTTAATGTTAAGCTATTGTTAACAATTGGATTTAAACCCAAATTTACACATTAAAATAACATTTATATAAACTTAAATTAATACAAACTGCTTTTATCGCCTTCACGTAATCATTGTGTTTGTATAAAACGAAAATCACTTAAAAAAAGACTCACAACTCGAACAAAATAGGCAGTAAAAAAGAAACTCTGAACGAAATTTACAGATTGTCACAAAAAAATAAAGGGCCAAATAATGAAATTTAAAACCATAACCAGATGTAAAAACACAAAACCACTCAATAAAAACAACCTATATTTTACAAATTGACGAATATCATTAAAATTAACAGCTCATTTTTAAAATATTCGTAAAAAACATATTTTAGGTTTTCTTTTTTATAAAAAAATGTACTTTTGAAGAATCAAATGAAAAGCAACAGAAACACATATTCGTCTTCAATAACAACTTCAACTGAAGTTGCTCTTTCTGTTACAATTACTGCTACAACAACTACTACCCCTTAGGGGTATCTATTTTACATATAATTCTACTATATTTTTATTTTCCTTAATAAGGAGAACATTCTTGGATGTATAGAAACCATTTGCATTTTTAAATAAAACACACACAATGAAAGTATTAAAATTTGGCGGTACCTCAGTAGCCAATGCAGAAAATATAAAACGCGTTCTTACTATAGTTACCGAAAAAGCAAAAAACGAAAAATTAGTTGTCGTAGTTTCTGCCTTAAGTAAAGTAACCGACTTATTACAATTAGCTTCACAAAAAGCAGCTTCAAATGACGAAAGTTATAAAGAAATTGTAACTGAAATTGAAAAAAAACATTTAGATACCTTAAAGGAATTAATTCCAGTAAGTGAACAAAGCAGCTTGCTAAGCCATTTAAAACGAATCGTCAACCATCTTGAGACATTATTAGATGGATGTTTCTTATTAGGTGAACTTTCTCCCAGAACCGAAGATACTATTTTAGGTTTTGGCGAATTACTTTCGTCTTATATTATTGCCGAGGCCTTAAAACAAAAAGAAAAAAATAGCGGATACGCAGACAGTCGTGAATTAATCAAAACCAATGCTAATTTTGGAAAAGCAACAGTTGATTTTGAGGCTACTAATCGATTGGTTTCCGATTTTTTTGCCTCTAACCAATATCAAGTAGTTGTACTTCCTGGTTTCATTGCTTCTACTACAGACAAAATACCAACAACTTTAGGACGTGGGGGATCAGATTATACTGCAGCAATCATTGCAGCTGCTTTAAATGCAACTGAATTAGAAATTTGGACAGACGTAAACGGAATGTTTACTGCGAATCCAAAAATTGTGAAACAAGCCCAACCTATTGCAACCATTTCGTACCAAGAGGCAATGGAATTGTCACATTTTGGTGCCAAAGTATTGTACCCTCCTACAATTCAACCTGTTTTGAGAAAAAATATTCCAATTCTAATCAAAAACACTTTTGAACCAGAAGCAGTAGGAACGTATATTTCAAATGATGTTGTTTCTCAAACGAATCCTGTAAAAGGAATTAGTCATATTGACAACATTGCGCTATTGACACTAGAAGGTCCAGGAATGGTAGGAGTTTCGGGTTCGTCAAAACGACTATTTGAAGTTTTATCGCAAGAAAATATCAATGTAATTTTTATTACTCAAGCTTCTTCTGAACATTCAATTTGTATCGGGATTTTAAATTCAGATGCTGAAATAGCCGAAATAGCCATCAACAAAGCATTCGAAATTGAAATCGCTCAAAACAAAATTGATCCTTGTATCGTAGAGAACAACTTATGCATCATTGCATTGGTGGGTGAGAACATGAAAAACCATCAAGGTTTAAGCGGTAGAATGTTCAGTACTTTAGGTAAGAATAACGTAAACATTCGTGCTATTGCTCAAGGCGCTTCAGAAAGAAATATTTCTGCCGTAATCAATGAAAGAGATGTCAAAAAAGCATTAAATACATTACACGAAAATTTCTTTGAAGAAAACACCAAACAATTGAACCTATTTGTAATGGGAGTTGGAAATGTAGGAGAAAAATTCATTGAGCAAATTCACCAACAGAAAAAATTCTTAAAAGAAAATCTAAAAATCAACTTAAGAGTCGTTGCCTTGTCTAATTCTAGAAAAATGCACTTTGATGAAGACGGAATTTCTTTGAAAGATTGGCAAACTATTTTAAACAACGGAGAAACCGCTAACCAAGAACTATTCATCGCTAAAGTAAAAGAATTGAATCTAAGAAACAGCATTTTTGTTGATATTACAGCTAACGAAAGTGTCTCCAAAACCTATGAGCAATACTTAAAACAAAGTGTTGGTGTCGTAACTTGTAACAAAATTGCGTGTTCATCAGCTTATGACAATTACAAAAATTTAAAAAATCTATCACGTCAATACAACGCCCCTTTCTTATTTGAAACGAATGTTGGAGCGGGATTACCAATTATTGACACCGTAAAGAACTTAATTGCTTCAGGTGATAAAGTGAACAAAATTCAAGCCGTATTATCTGGAAGTTTGAATTTTATCTTTAATAACTTTGACGAAAACCATTCGTTTCATGATGTAGTAAAAGAAGCTGGTGTTCAAGGATTTACTGAACCAGACCCGAAAATTGATTTGAGCGGAATTGACGTAGCTAGAAAAATCTTAATCTTAATTCGCGAAAGTGGCTACCAAATGGACATTGAAGCGATTGCTAACGAATCGTTTATGCCTACTGAATGTTTAGCAACTACATCAAACGAAGACTTTTTTACCTCATTACAGAAACACGCTACTCATTTTGAAGCATTGTACAATGAAGCAAAGAGTAAAGATTCTCGTTTGAAATATGTTGCCCAATTTGAAAATGGTAAAGCAAGTGTTGGTTTACAATTCATTCCTAAAGAACATCCTTTTTATAATTTGGAAGGAAAAGACAATATCGTATTGTTCTACACCGATCGTTATGTGGATCAACCTTTATTAATCAAAGGTGCGGGTGCAGGTGCTGCGGTAACTGCTTCAGGGATATTTGCTGATGTAATCCGAATTGGAAACGTATAAAAAACTATTGTATCGCTATAAAAGAGTACAAAATGAATGAAATAAAACTATTTTGCCCAGCAACTATTGCCAACCTTTCTTGCGGATTCGACGTTTTGGGACTTTGTCTTGACAATGTGGGTGACGAAATGGTGATTCGGAAATCAACTCAAAAAGGAATTCGAATTACCAAAATTGCTGGCGCTGATTTGCCTTTGGAAACAGAAAACAATGTATCTGGAGTAGCGGGATTGGCATTATTAGAAACCGTAAACGCTGACTTTGGTTTTGAGATTGAGATTTATAAAAATATCAAAGCGGGAAGTGGAATTGGGAGTAGTGCTGCTAGTTCGGCTGGAGCTGTTTTTGGCATCAATGCCTTGTTAGGATATCCATACCAAACCAAAGACTTAGTTCAATTTGCCATGCAAGGCGAAAAATTAGCTTGTGGCAATGCACACGCAGATAACGTTGCTCCTGCCCTTTTGGGTGGTTTTACCTTAGTAAGAAGTTACAGTCCTCTGGATATTATCAAAATAGAAAGCCCTTCTGAATTATATGCTACAGTAGTACATCCACAAATCGAATTAAAAACTTCGGATGCCCGTTCGGTTTTGAAACAAACTGTTTCTTTAAAAAGCGCTATCATGCAATGGGGAAATGTAGGTGGATTAATCGCGGGATTATATACCCAAGATTACGATTTAATTGGTCGTTCGTTACACGATGAAATTGTAGAGCCTTTACGAAGTGTTTTAATTCCAGGATTTGATTTAATCAAACAAGCGGCTTTAGAAAATGGGGCTTTAGGTTCTGGAATATCAGGCTCAGGGCCTTCCATTTTTGCATTAAGCAAAGGAAAGGAAACAGCAGACAAAATTGCCAAAGCCATGAGTGCTGTATACGAAGCTATCAATTTACCGTATGAAATTCACGTTTCCAAAGTGAATTCAGAAGGAGTTAAAATTTTAAGTCAACAATAAAACCTTTGCTTACCCAAGCAATAACAATACAATGAAATATTACAGTTTAAACCATAACGCACCTAAAGTTTCTTTTGAAGAAGCAGTTATACAAGGATTAGCAACCGATAGAGGATTGTATTTCCCTGAAAACATTACCCCTTTATCAGCAGCCTTTTTTGATACTATCGAAAACTTAAGTAACGAAGAAATTGCTTTTCAAGCTATTCAACAGTTTGTGGGAGATGAAATCCCTGAAACCGAACTTCGAGCTATTATTACAGAAACCTTGTGTTTTGACTTCCCTGTTGTCGAAGTAGAAAAAGGAATTTATTCCTTAGAATTATTTCATGGTCCAACAATGGCATTCAAGGATGTCGGTGCGCGTTTTATGTCACGTTGTTTAGGGTATTTCAATCGAAATGATAAATCATCAAAAAACACTGTTTTGGTAGCTACCTCTGGAGATACTGGAGGAGCCGTTGCCAGTGGATTCCTTGGTGTAGATGGTGTAGATGTCGTTATTTTGTACCCTTCTGGAAAGGTAAGTGACATTCAAGAAAAACAATTAACTACTCTAGGGCAAAATATCAAAGCGTTGGAAGTAGATGGTGTTTTTGACGATTGTCAAGACATGGTAAAAAAAGCCTTTTTAGATGACAGTCTAGAACATAAAAATTTAACTTCGGCTAATTCCATTAATATTGCACGTTGGTTACCGCAAATGTTTTATTTCTTTTTTGCATACAAAGCATTGAAAAGCCAAAACAAACCCTTAGTGTTTTCTTGTCCAAGTGGTAATTTCGGAAATATTTGTGCCGGTATTATCGCTAAAAAAATGGGATTGCCTGTACACCATTTTGTAGCTTCTACGAATGTAAACGATACCGTTCCTCGGTTTTTAACAAATGGTGTTTACGATCCAAAACCTTCTATCGCTACCATTTCTAATGCTATGGATGTGGGAAATCCAAGCAATTTCATCCGAATCCAAGAAATGTATCAAAACGATTTGGAGCAATTCAAAAAGGACTTCTCTTCCTATACTTTTTCTGATGCAGCCACTTTGGAAGCGATGAAAACAATTTACAATACTGATGGATATATTGCTGAACCGCATGGAGCTGTAGGCTACTTAGGGTTGAAAAAAGAATTAGAAAATCATCAGAATGCGATTGGAATATTCTTAGAAACAGCACATCCTATCAAATTTTTAGATGTAGTAGAACCTGCGCTGAATGTAAAGTTGCCTATTCCAACACAAATTGAAAGTGTATTAGGCAAAGAAAAAGTAAGTACAAAAATTACAACTTACGAAGAGTTGAAAGCTTTTTTAGGATAACTTATTCTAAAGTCAAAAAAGCTTTTCCTAAATACGAAATAATATCCGAAGCGATAAACGATTGATAACCCGTTTCAGGAAAAGCAATATCAGCCGTCAATCCGTGAAGATATACCCCTAATAGTGCCGCGTTTATTGGTTCATACGACTGAGCCAATAAACTGGTAATAATTCCTGTCAACACATCGCCACTACCCGCAGTGGCTAAAGCAGCATTGCCTGTGGTATTTTTGTAAACCAAATCACCATCAATACAATGAGTTGGCGCACCTTTCATCACTACAATTAATTGGTGGTTTTTAGAAAAGGCAATTGTTTTCTCAAACAGTTCGGCTTCCGAATTCCATTTCCCAATCAACCGTTCCAATTCTTTTAAATGAGGTGTTATAATCGTTTTAGGAGGAAGTAAAGCCAACCAATCCAGATGTAATGCCAAAATGTTCAACGCATCCGCATCAAGAACCAGAGGAATGGTATTCGTTTTCAAAAAATCATACAATCCCTGTCGCGTAGCGGCATCTTGACCCAAACCAGGACCAATACCGATAGCTTTTGGTACTATATTAAAATGAATCGCCGATATACAATGGTCTTGAACATCCGTCAACACCATGACTTCAGGTACGGCTATTTGTACTATCTCATAACCACATTTCGGAATGTAAGCAGTTACCAATCCGCAACCGGACTTAATCGCCGCTTTAGCCGACAAACAAACTGAACCCATTTTGCCATAACTCCCACCTACAAACAAAGCATGCCCTTGCATCCCTTTATGCGTGATCGAAACAATGGGTTGGTATCGTTTTAAAATTTCTTGTTTATTAACAACAGTCTTATGAATCATACAGTAGATTTAAGTACTAAAGTTACAAAACATTCCCCAACACTAGGTAGCGTATTCCATTACTTTTTAGCAGCAGTAGTTGTAATGCCTGAACATAAGTTGTCCCGCTATCCGCGCTACGGGGTAGCTTGCTACTATCGGGGCTAGAATAGTCGTGTATTTTCCAATACAAAACACAATAATATTAAAAACAAAAAACCCTTCATCGAATGATGAAGGGTTTTCAAAAGACTTGAGGGCTATGCCCGACTGAGCGAAGCTAAAGGCGACATTTGAGATTAAGAGGAGGAAGCCCAGTGGGCTTGAGGTATAAAACAAAAAAACTCCAACTTTTACAAGTTGGAGTTTTAAAAGAAAGGCGACGACATACTCTCCCACATAACTGCAGTACCATCTGCGCAGGCGGGCTTAACTACTCTGTTCGGGATGGGAAGAGGTGAGCCCCGCCGCAATAACCACCTTAAGAAGTTATAATT
>Ga0213921_1000105_pt1 | contig 33609 bp, 50 predicted proteins | sample McNCre2017MG_FD_165041 | JGI IMG/M metagenome (GOLD analysis project Ga0213921, IMG submission 165041) | Freshwater microbial communities from McNutts Creek, Athens, Georgia, United States - 20-17 MG | ecosystem: Environmental > Aquatic > Freshwater > Creek | place: USA: Georgia | collected...
CGTCAATTTAAAACGTGGCGTAGATGAAGATATGGCGGAGTTGCTTACAGAGAAGCTGCGCGAAGAATATCCCGATGTCGATATTACAGCACACGTTTCATGGAAATCTGACGATGCGCATACGTATGGAAGCACAACGGCGTTTTTCACATACGTTCACGGTTTGAAAGATTCTACATCGAGAGGTTGTAACAATCTTGCTCATGGTCATTTATCGTATATTGAAGTCATTGCAGATCCGCTCATCGCAAGAATGTTTTCGCAGCAGTTGGCGGCTGAGCTAAACGGGATAATCTTTGTCAACCGCGAAAACGTGATTCGAGAAACAGATAAGTCCATCACGTTTGGTTATCAGAACACGTATTGTGGACGAGGAATGTTCCGAATGAAATTGGATACCACTCAACACAAGGTCGCGATTTTGGGTGGCGAAACTACCATCGAATGCTTGGTTGAAGAAGTAACTTCACAGTATTCTGACGACGCGTTGCGAGCTATGGGAATCACACACATTATGATTTCTGAAGGGTTACAAAAAGGCGCAGTGCGGGAAGTTCCCGCATTATTAACCACGAACGGAGGTAAGGTATGAGTACAGTAAAATCTGATGCAGTTTTAGGCGAGTTGGTTAAACATCACCTAACTTCTATTGGCATGGAAACGCCTATGTTTCCCGATAGCCCATTTTTGACTAGATCTGAGAAAGTTGCTTCTATCGAAGCGTCGTTTCGGGATATTATGAAAACGTTGGGGTTAGACTTAACAGACGATTCGTTGGCAGATACACCTAACCGCGTTGCGAAAATGTATGTTGATGAATTTTTCATTGGGTTAGACTACGCCAATTTCCCTAAGTGTACTACCATCTCTAATAAGATGGATGCTGGGATGGTTGTAGAGAAGGGTGTGAAAGTGATGTCGAATTGTGAGCACCATATAGTAACGATAGACGGCGTTGCAACTGTTGGATATATCCCGAAGGATAAAGTTCTCGGTCTAAGCAAAATCAACAGAATCGTTGATTTCTTTTCTCGAAGACCACAAGTACAAGAACGACTGACTAATCAGATCTGGCATACACTATCGTTCATTTTGGGGACGGACGATATCGCAGTTCACATCGACGCGGTTCACTTCTGTGTAAAATCGCGTGGTGTACAAGATATGAACTCTAGTACAGTCACGAGCAAGTTAGGCGGGGCATTTATGAACCACCCAGAAGTCCGTGCAGAATTCATGTCACTTGCGAGGGGTGCATAATGAAACAAACTTTAATGATAGCAAGTTTGTTGGTTGGGGTATATTCCCATTCTGTATATGCGGGAGATGCGCCTACTCAGTGTGTTGCAAAATACATGAGTGTTGAGGAACACAAACAAAAGTTCCGAAATGGTGTTTCTTATGATGCCATGTCCCTTACAGCAACGTCGCCGAACATTCCTGTCGGTAAACCCGTTCGCGTTTGCAATTTAGAAACTTCTAAGTGTGTCGATGTAACTATCGTAGCTCCGAGAGCATATAGTGATACGTCTTGTATTACTTTATCGTGGAATGCTGCTTCGAGTATCGATGGATTAGCAGGCGGAAATGTTAAAGTTTCTATCACAGTTTTAGACCCGAAATGAGCGAAACATTTTCTGTAATGGTGGACATCGAAACAATGTCCACCCACTCAACTGCCGCAATAGTTTCTATCGGGGCGTGTAAATGGGATATGGACGGAATTCAAGACACGTTCTATATTGCGGTATCTTTGGCAGATTGTTTACGACTTGGGTTGCATAAAGAGCAAGACACTGTTGAATGGTGGAAACGTCAGAGTAAAGAAGCGCAATTGGCGTGGGCTCGTGACGGTATGCCGCTAGATTACGCGCTACGCTCTTATAGTGATTGGCTAGGCGAGGAAGGCAAGGCGACAGACCACTACTGTTGGGGGTTAAACTTTGACATTCCGATTCTCGAGAATGCGTTTCGAGTGTGCGATCTTCCCAAGCCTTGGAAGTATTGGAATTTGAAATGTGCCAGAACGCTTCATGCTTTCTTAGACACTGGTAAGATTGAGAAGCGCGAGGGGACCTACCACAATGCTAAAGACGATGCCGTTACACAAGCGAACGATCTGATTAGAATTTTTAAGTCGCTCTAACAATTGTAAAAATTTCAAGTTTTTGGTAAACTGTATCTTTAATTAAATGGAATTAAATATGAATATAACAGTGTCGTCTATAATCGAAAAAATGCCAGATTGCGATAAAGTCGTTGTTTCGCTTTCTGGTGGAATGGATTCCACCACCGTTACCAGATTTGCAGTGGAAAAATACGGGGCGAGTAATGTGTATGCGATCTCGTTCGCATACGGTCAAAAACAGTGTATCGAACTAGAAAAAGCCAGGTCGACCGCAGAACACCTGAATCTTGCAGAGCATAAAGTTGTGGATATAACATTCTTTGGTGACATGGTTAGAGGGGTGTGCTCTAATATATCTGGGGGCTCTAAGACTCCTACTGTGTATGAGGTACTAGGTGATCCTGCACCTAGTACCTATGTACCAAATCGAAATATGGTATTACTGTCTATCGCGGCGTCATACGCGGTTACCGTAGGTGCTCACGCGGTATTCATCGGCGCACAATCACAGGACGAATACTCTTATTTCGACACGACCCCAGAATTCTTCAGAGCAATGAATTCGGTCGTAGGACAAATGAGAAAAGACGTGGTACAATACTATGCACCATTTCAGCAATTAAACAAGGCAGACGAAATCCGATTACTATCTGAATTGGATGGGAATGTGGGGCTATTAAAACATACGATGAGCTGTTATGACCCTACAGATGGTGTAAGTTGCGGAATATGTCCATCATGTGCGGAACGCATCATGGCATTCATGCGGTGTGGGTTAGTGGACCCTATTCCTTACAAATGCGCCATTTCATGGAAGGATTCTGTCTGATGTGTGGGCTGTTTGCTAGTTTCGATAAAAATATGTTCGAACTGTTAGGGAATATAAATTCTGCTAGAGGTTCGCATTCGTTTTCGATCACCTACATCCAGAATGACCTTGTCAGAAGAGTGATGGATGCACAAATCACCAAATTTGAAGGGGCGTTTCATTTAGATGGGCGCGAAGCCCTATCAGGCTTCGTCATAGGACACATTCAAGCACCTACGACCACCGCGAGAGACACGATCAACATTCACCCGGCCTCAACCGGTGGTGCTTTGTTATGGCATAACGGCCTGATCAAATCGAAGGATGTAACTCGGTTACAGGAGAAGCAAGGGGTTAAAGACCCGTGGGACACATCGTTGTTATTGACGGAGTTGCAAGGTGGCGGATGCGAGACCATTTCCGCCAATCTATCCGTCCTAGACGGTAGCTTTGCCTGCTTCTACATGAAAAATGGTGAGTTGTTTGTATTTCGTAATGAGATAGGCCCACTGTTTTATAACGACGGGGGAGACTTCAGCAGTCTGGTGCGCCCAGGTATGGTTCCTGTACCCGCAAATGTATTCTTCCGCGTAGATTTAGATTTCGGCCGGTGTCGGGTAAGTCTAAGGGAGGTGTGTAAATTCACAACATACAATAACCCTTATTTCATGCAGGTATAAATGAATAATAACACTTTAGAATATGTCGGGTCTGGTATGGGTAGGACTCGAATGATGCTAAATGATATTCCAGAACACCCGGCTCTTTTAGAATATATAAGAGCTGGGTTGTCACTGTTGAATAGTGATCCCTTGCATAAGCATGGTGTGCTGTATAACTCGTTGATGGAACCGAAGTATGGGAGCGTCATTCATAATCTATATAGGGACACGTTACACTCTGTCCATGCAGATTCTGGTGGTTTGCAGGTCATGACTTTAGGAAAAGTCATGACCCCAGAACTGAAGTTCGGTGTCTATGAAAACCAGGCCGCATATTGTGACGTAGGGATGTCATTCGATGACATCCCTGTGATATCCACATCTAAAACCTCCGTCGTGGATATCACAGGAAGGTATTACGACCCTTCACTGATAAAAGAACGTGCTCATAGCAGTGCAGTCAACATCGTAGAACAAGAGCGCGTGTTTGCTGAACTAGGGACCGACGCGCAAGTTTGCGCAATCGTTCATGGACAAACAGGCGAGGACCTACGCCTGTGGGCTGATACGATGAGGGATGTATTGGGGCACGATTTTGGAAAGGTGTCCTTTGCAACCGCTGCGATGGGAAATGGTGCTAAAGAAGACGTAAAATCTGCTTTCTATGCCGGTCTGCTTAAAGGGGGTGCGAACCACTTACACTTTTTGGGTGTAGGGTCTGTCCGGAGATTGTTACCCGTGCTTATTTTTATGCAGAGTGGGCTGTATCAAAACTTACACATCAGCTACGACTCTACCAGCCTATCATCCGCATCTGTAGGGGGTAAGTATTATATGGCCACTGGTGCGATCAATTTGCATAGGCAACATCATAATGAATGGAATGACGTGTACGATGACATTCACGGAATGCTACCCCTTCCATACGATAGGGAGTATTTTCATAGGATGTCCACCACGTCCCCTACAAGGACAGAAGATTTCGCAGGTCCTATATATCAAACGTTTTCTATGTACATGGGGAGTGTTTTAAATTTCAAGCGAAATATATCATTGCTACTATCAGATCGAGATTTATTATTATCCACGCTAAGAACTCCGTTACTTCGGCAGGTCTATAAGTCACTATATGACGTGAATAGTGAGAAAGATTTTGATGATTGGATGCGACTCGCGGGCAGATATTTGCGTTCCGATTCATTGATGCCACTTAGCACACAGACACTGACAGATTTTTTATAACAAGGAACAATATGAAACTATCACCTAACACCCGAGCACTATTGACCCACTTCAACACCATTTCCACCAACTTCTTGTTCAAACCGGGAAGTGAAGTTGACACCGTTAGCGTGTCTAAGGAAATTTTAGTTAAAGCTACCATCCCAGAAACTATTCCGTGTGAGTTCGGAATTTACAACCTAGGAGAATTCCTAGCTGTCATGTCGCTGTTCGATGACCCAGATTTAGAATTTACACCAAATAAAGTAACTATGACGTGCAGTTCCGGTCGAGGCAAAGCAACTTACGCGCCGTCCAGCCGTTCTATTCTGGTAGTCCCTGAATACAAGAAACCACTGCCAACTCAAGAAGATTTTAAGTTCGAGCTTACTGCGGATGCACTTAAACAAATTATTAAGGCTGGCTCCGTATTAGATGCGCCGGACCTGACAATCACGGCATCCGCATCGGAAGGCGTTACACTTAAAGTTGGGTGTAATGACGGCAAAGTGCCCAACGACTTCGAATTAAAAATCAAAGATACTAGCGATGTTTCTGGATCATACCGTTTGCGGTTGGCAGATATGAAACTGATGCCAGGTACATATAACGTAACAGTATTGGCAGGTATCATGGTGCGATTTGAAAGCACTGATGGGCGCAGCACCACTTATATCGCATTGCAGCGATAGCAGAATGTGGCGCGTTCTAATGTGTCTAATTCGCACTAGAACGCGCTGTACGCGCTTCAAATACACTTTTGGATATAAGGCATACAATAATGAAATTTAACGACGAAGAAACGCTATGGGTTGAAAAGTACCGCCCATCTACTTTAGACGACTGTATTTTACCGGCTAACATCAAGTCTGTATTTGAAGGCATCAAAGCAAGTGGTGACCTACCAAATATGATTCTTGCAGGCGGCCCTGGGCAAGGTAAGACTACCGTTGCAAAGGCGTTATGTGAGGATATGGGATATGACTGGATTATCGTCAACGCGTCCAACGAACGAAATTTGGACGTGTTGCGAACAACCATTGCTAGATATGCAACCTCTCAGTCTATGACGGCGGCTATGAAGTGTGTGATTTTGGACGAAGCAGACTATATGAACCCAACTTCCCTTCAGCCAGCACTGCGCGGGGCGTTGGAGGAATATAGCAAGAATTGCAGATTCATTATGACGTGCAATTATCCAAACAAGATTATTCCTGCACTTCATTCACGCTGCGCATTGGTGGACTATCAGATTCCTAGTTCTGAAAAGCCAAAAATGGGGTTGGAAAGTATGCGTCGATTGCAACTCATTCTTGACAATGAAGGCGTAAAATACGATCGATCAGCACTTGCTAACCTGGTTCAGAAATACTTTCCAGACTTTCGAAGAATCATCAACGAATGTCAACGCTATGCCGCTATCAAAGGGGAAATTGATAAAGACATCTTAGTGATTAAAGATGTAGAGTTTGCACCATTGGTGAACGCATTGCGTGCGCAAAACTACAAGGCGATGTTGCAATGGGTGACAGACAACGAATCTTCTGACGTTAATGTGTTGTTCAGAAAATTGTTCGATTCGTTGTATAACGTGTTGGCACCGGCGTCTATTCCTGAAGCTGTTTTAATCATTGCCCAATACCAATATCAGGCAAACAATAGCGTTGACCCGAAAATTCAGTTCGCTGCTGCGATGACTTCATTTATGACCCTTCAATACCTGTAGGCGAATATGTTTGATACAAATACAGACGGGGTAGATTACGAAGCAATCGCATCACAAGCAAAGCAAGATAGAGTTAAACTATCACCGTTTGACTTTATTACCGCTATCAACACTAAAAAGACTTTAGATTTAACAGACCCTGCGATAGAAGCACAATACGAACCGTTCGTTATCAACAGAGGATATCTTCAGGCGCAATATAGTGTCGGGGTTGCCGCGATGTTAGACAGATATAACGGGCTAGATAAACGGATGCAGTATGAGCTTTATTATCACATGCTTCCAAAAAAGAAAGGGTTTACTGCTTGGTCAAAGCCAGATAAAAGTGTTGACGACCAGATAGTACTTTTGAAGGAGGTGTATGGTTATTCGCGGGTGAGGTGTTTGGAAGTGTTACCACTTATTAAAGATTGGAAGGCGTTAGAGCAACGTGTTAGTAGGGGCGGCAGATCATGAAAATTTGTATTCTGAATGGCATGCTGTGTGTAAATGAGAGACATATCCCATACTCGATATGTCTCTACGACGACCTTCTAGCGTTAGGCTTATCTGAAGCAGAAGCTAAAACAACTTCGGCGGAATTATACAAGTCTGAATTATTGAAATGTGTAGATGAAGAACTTGCAAATCGAATTATCGGTATATTAGATGAGAGTGGATATTTCTCTCATCTTGGCGATAATGTTAAGTTTTCAACACTAGCAAACTTGTTATAGATGCCCGCATAAATCGTTTTGAAATCCTAGCATGATTGCTAGGATTTTTTTTTTGCATTTTAGGGCTTTACAATTTCTAAAGACTGTGTATAATGCACACATCAAGCAACAATAATTTTTAGGAGCAGACAAAATGAAAAATGCCGCCACAGTCATTTACAAAGATATTCCCGCTGTTGCAGTCACCAAAAAGATTGCTAACACTACCAACTGGAAACGCGCCAAAAGCAACCGTTTTTCTTTTGTAAAGGACTGTGGCGACGTTCCTACTGTTTGCCACAACCCAATCACCGGCGTGTTTGAAGATGTTGTTAATGCTCGCGGCAATGCCTACGCCCGCCGCAACCAACTTCACTTCGCAAACAAAAAAGGTGCCAAATGAAATCTTATGTTGTAAGTGGAGTAGTTGCGTTGTTTATTCTAGCAACTGCTATCTTTTCCTTAGAGAGTGGAGAAATTGCAATGGCAACAGTCTTATTTGCGCTTGCTGCGGTTTCTGCCTTGCTTGCTGTACTTGCATATTCTGAAGGAGTTTAAATTATGAGCGCATACACATTAAACGTTGCCGCTTGCGGGTTTAATATCGGTCTGGCATTTCTGCACGCGCTACAGGGTAGCTATGGATATGCTATGTTTTCGCTCGTATGTGCTGCCATGTCTGCATTATTTGCTGCTAACTGCGAAAAGGAATAATCATGAAACCTAAATTGATTTTAGTGAGAGGTTTGCCTGGGTCTGGCAAATCCACTATCGCCCGGCAATTTGAAAAGCTCGGATTTGTACACGTAGAAGCGGACCAGCATTTTATGGTTAGCGGCGAGTATAAGTTCGATGCGTCGAAATTGCACATCGCTCACCAACAATGTTTGTTGAATGCTCGCGTATGTCTTGAAGGTTTCCAGTCGTGTGTTGTGAGCAACACATTCACAACAAAGCGGGAACTTGAGCCATACTTCAAGTTAGCGAGCGAATTTGAAATCGTGCCCGTCGTTCTGTTAGCACAAAACGATTTTGGCAATGTCCATGATGTGCCAAAAGAAACACTTGCGAAAATGCGCGGGCGGTTTGAATATGACATTTCTTCGTTATTTGTGAGAGGTTGGTGATGCCATACATCATGAATGTGAGTATGGGGGCTATACAAACTGGCAACCACCCACACCCCGAACCTGGCGATGAGCTGATTCAAATCGTCGATCCTACTTCAGAATTTCCAACACCAAAATACGGATTTGGTGAAGTACACCAATTTAAATTTTTGGATACCGATGATGAAACCGGAGACATGTCTGAGTTTGCTTTTACGGCTGAACAAGCAAAAGAAATTGCGTTCATCCTACAAGATGCTCTATTGCACGGTGCTAATGTCATCGTTCACTGTCATGCAGGATTGTGTCGTTCTGGCGCAGTTGCGGAGGTTGGAGTGATGATGGGGTTTGAAGATGCTAAACATACTCGAATTCCGAATGTGCTGGTTAAGCGAAAACTGCTGGAAGCATTGGGTTGGTCGTACAGTTCGGAAGAAGTTAGTCCTATCGATATGACAGATAGTAAGAATGTTATTGCCGCTATGAAAGCTGTTCATGATTAAGACGTATTTGGTGGGTGGCGCAGTTCGTGATATTCTGCTAGGTCTGGTTCCTAAGGATCAAGACTACGTGGTTGTTGGGTCGACGCCTGAAGAGATGCTATCGCTCGGGTTTAAACAAGTTGGTGCCGATTTTCCGGTATTCTTACACCCCACGACAGGTGAAGAATATGCACTTGCGCGAAAGGAGCGCAAGACTGCACCTGGTTATAACGGGTTTGAAACGGAGTTTGGCGCAGACGTTTCTTTAGAAGAAGATTTGTCTAGAAGAGACCTAACCATCAATTCGATGGCAATGAGTGACGATGGCGGTATCATTGACCCGTATGGAGGTGAGCAAGATCTTAAAGACAAAATCCTTCGTCATACCAGCGGCGCATTCGTTGAAGACCCTGTAAGGATATTACGAACTGCAAGATTTGCTGCCAGGTATGAGTTTCAAGTTGCCGACGAAACCATAACATTCATGGCAGAAATGGTCAATGCTGGCGAGTTTGACGCCTTGACGCCTGAGCGAGTTTGGGTTGAATTTGAAAAGGCGTTTCGGTCACCAAACTTCCATATCATGCGGAACGTTTTAATCAAATGCAGTGCGTGGAGAAACCTGCAAACATATCGTTATCTGGACATTGACGCGTATCGTAGAGCGGAAAGTTCAGATGCGCCCTACGTCGAAAAGGTTGCTTCCGCGTTTGTGGATGTTAGTCGTGTAGAGTATGAAAATGCTAGGGTGCCTAAAGAAATTTCCGATTTGGCAACTGTCGCTGATCATGTGTGCAACTTCATCGAACAATGCCATTCATCCATAACAAAAGAAAGTGTGTTATCCTTATTTGCTAAGACTGACTTGTACAGAAAACCTGAACGATTTTATTCGGCTGTGAGAGTTGCTAAGTATAGAAATTATGTGGTTCCTAACAACGTCTTAAAATGGTCGGAACAGGTGCTATCGGTAGATTGTGGGGCGGTTGCTGCAACCTGCATAAACAAAACTGAAATTCCTGGCAAGATTATGCTTGCGCGATTGAATAAAATGCTGTAAACTGCGCACATGAACACTATTTAAAAGGAAATACAAATGTCAACTGCTCACTACGCTACATTATCCGCTGTTCGATTAGCACTAGCATCTAATGCGTATCGTCTGCGAACCCAAGGCAAATCATTCTCGGAGTTTGAAGCAGTTGTATTTGGCAACGATCGAAAATGCGATCGGAACATTCCTAAAACTAGCCCAACGAAAGGGGTTTAAAATGTTGTATAAAATCACAGTAGATGGATTTGGTGTAGATGAATGGTATTCTACAGGTGGAATTGAAAGTGTTCGCGCAGAAGCAAAGAAACAATTCAAAGGAAAGAGTGTTCGAGTTACTTTGGTTGGGAGAATGTGATGAGACTCTACACCTTTGTAAATATGTATTTGTCCCACATTCAAAAGGGGATTCAAACGGCACACGTTGTTCATGAGCTGTTCAACGAATGGGTTGGAAATCCTCAAGAACTTTTGTTACATGAGTGGTCCACGCGCCACAAAACCATCATCGTGTTAAATGGGAGCGATTGTGAATCTTTATCAGAGTTTTACAACTTTCTTCAAACCAGCGACACACATTTTCCGTTCGCTAAGTTTTGTGAAGACGAGGCAAGTTTGGGTGGCGCGTTGACGTGTGTAGGCATTGTGTTACCGGAACGAATTTACAACTCTGTTTCTGCTTCTAAAAACCCAAATTCTTATTGGAGTTTGTTTGGCGAAATGTATAACTTAATGGTGCCTTCGGAACCACGCACGGGTGCAAAATTTGAAGTATTTGCGACAATGACCAATTGGGAACGCGACTTAGTTGAAAGATTAAAGGGGTATAAACTAGCATGAGTAAACTTAAAGAAATTAAAGAGCAACAATTAGAAGCTCGAAAGCTCAAACTTCATATCCGAGCAACGTTGCTCACTACATTGATCGGCGAAGCCGAAATGGTGGGTAAGAATGCTGGAAATCGAGAAACTACAGATGCTGAGGTGTTAGCCGTCATTCGCAAGTTTGAAAAGAATTTGCGTGAGAATATGCGCATCTACAAAGAACGCAATTTAATCGAAAAGATGAACGAAGCACTTGTAGAGTTGCTGATTTTAGAGGGACTGTTACCAACTAAAATAGATCCTGCAAAAATCGCTTCTGATATCCGAGCAATGAACGTACCTTTGGAAATGAAATCGTTGGGTGCTATCAACAAAGCGTTAAAAGTAGCCTACGGCGAACGCTTCGATGGTGCTCAAGTAACCGAAGTATTTAAAGCTATGTTAAATGTGTAGAAAGGACTATCATGTCTAAACTAATCAAATGGCCTTCGATTGAACAGTTCCGAAATGTTATTCGGAACGTCAAACATAAAACTATGTTCGTAAGTGTCGATCCGACAACTCAAGAGCCTATTTATGATCGCAATCGCCTCCAGCCCACATTAAAGTTCCGTGGAACTGTAAAATTGCACGGAACTAACGCTGCTGTGTGTGAGCGCACCCACACTGGAGAATTGTGGGCTCAATCGCGAGAAAATGTGCTTTCTGAAACTGCGGACAATGCAGGATTTTATCAATTCATGAAAGCGAACGAGCATTCGCTCCGAACAATCATCGCACATGCAAAGGTCGTATTTGGCGTCCACGCCGCGTGGAATAAGCCCTACATCAGCATCTTTGGTGAATGGTGTGGTGGAAACATTCAGAAGGGTGTAGCGATCACGGGCCTTCCAAAAATGTTCGTTTTGTTTGGCATTGCGTTTGCAGATGAAGAAGGTAATAAAACTTATCTCACAGAGAAACAGGTTGAAGATGTCGTTTCGCAGTGCCGCGACTTTGTTGGAAACGACTGCATTATCAAGAACATTTGGGACTTCAAAACGTTTGCCTTAGATATCAACTTCGAAGACCCACATGTAGCTCAAAATTTGCTTGGGGAAATGACAGAGGCAGTTGAAAAATCTTGCCCGGTTGGCGAAGCGTTGGGTAGTGTCGGTGTGGGCGAAGGGATTGTTTGGCGGTGCATTGAAGAAGGTTGGGAAGACTCCGCATATTGGTTCAAAGTCAAAGGCTTAGTACATCAAAAACAAAGTGCGTTTACAAATTTATCTGTTAATCCAGAAATTGAAAATCAGATCAAACAGTTTTTGAAAGAGAATAACGCTTCAGATTTTAATTTTAAATTCGTCGAATAGAATATCCCAGTTCCTTCCAAGTCTTTCCTATCAAAGATTTATCAGAAAGACTTCTAGAATTCTTAATAGGAACTTCGTTCCGACGGCATCTAGTTAATACTGATACATTTGAAACTCCGATAATTTTCGCGGCTTCTGTGGAGCTTATGAAAATGCCATATGGTGTAATGTATTCATATGTCTGAACAGATTTCCTATGATTTTGGATATGACCACATGATTTTGGTCTAGAAACGCCCTTCCACAATTCTGAAAGTTTACGTTTACCAGCTTCGGAAAGATTACAAACTCCCGTTCTACTTTCGGATTGAAGTTTGCGGCGTTCGGGTGTCCATGATAGCAATCCGCTCAATCTAGCTTTTTCGACAATGATGGGGTCGTGCATTGGGTTATGTTCTTTCATCTTTATCGAAAGACTCAGTTTTAATTTCGCATAATTCTTTGAGTGTCTTTCAGAAGTTTTTACCATTCTGAAAAACGCTGAAATCATTTGCCTGTTCGAGTAGATCATCGCAAGCATATGATGAGCTATGAAATGCTGTCTAGGTGTAAGGTCTGCCCTATTCCAAAGATTTTTAGATAGGGATTTATATTTGGGAAACATCGATTTTGGGCAGATGTGATGCCCCTCAAAATATGTAGGTTGATTACAACTATTGAATTCTATACACTGTTCAATAAACTTAATGTATCTGTTTAAATGATGTGTATTATGTGGTGCGCTGCTAAGAACGGTATAAATATCCATGCTGACCTCGTGTGTTGAGTTTAGAGTGTGTGGATACTTGCAATATCGCGACACACAACTATTTAGTGAAAGGTTTACAATGAAATTAGTAATTTCTATAAAAAATGGTAACTCTTTAGTGTTTGATGATGCTGATCAAGGAAGAAATCTTTCGTCAGCATCTTCCAAAGTAAAAACGTTGGCGGCAGTTGATGTTGAAAAGGTTAATTCTATCAAAGAATGTGTTGAAAAGGTGGTAACAGAAGCTCGTTTGCAGCAAGGTCTAGAACACCTTACCCAAAATCAATTAGATCACGATCCTAAAAATATGGGCGAGTTTTTGAAGTGGATTTCAACGGACCTTGCAAAGGAAGAAATGGACACTATCACAGAGTCGGGGTTAGAGTTCAAGGAAGTAGTTAAAGAAGCGCAGCGCGTGGCTCGAAATTGGTTCTTTAAACAGTTATGAGCGAAACCTTACAGCTATTGGCAGACATCACAAACCGTAACGAACTGGTTCGCACGGGTAAAGTTCCGTGCGAACGCTGTGGAAGAGCGTTAGAGATGTACTATAGGCCTTGGTGCCCTGTTTGTGATAAGCCCGAAAAGCAATGTCTCGAAGAACTAAATCTTATCCAAGCACTCTCGCACCTCGAAGCGATTGGCAACGTCGGGATTTCAGATAGGGTAGTAAAACACTTGAACCAGGGCGGCCATCTCAGAAACGACGCATATATTCGGATAGATCTTTCTGCTGACATGAAGGAAGAAGTGGGTGAGTCTCACTATAAAGATTTAATGGTCATGAAGCAAGTTTTTGATTTAGGCGATTCTATTCTATTGTGGGTGAGTTGGTAATGAAAATTATAGCGTTTACGGGTAAAGCCGGAAGCGGAAAATCAACTGCAATGCAGGTCGCTCTGAAGTTAAGCCCGAGAGATGATTATTTTATCTATTCGTTTGCAGATCCTATTCGGCTAGGCTTGTATATGATGTTTGGCGAAAAAATGGTGCGGGCATCCACAGATCAAAATCTGAAGAATGTTTTGGACCCGACATACGGGGTCAGCCCAAGGCATATTATGCAGACGCTAGGAACTGATTGGGGCAGAAATTTAATCAACCAAGACATCTGGGTTATTCGAGCTAGACAAATATGGGAAGACGAGTGTCCGAACGGGCTTGTAATGATTTCAGACTGCAGGTTTGATAATGAGGCGATGTTAGTGAGGGAACTGGGCGGATTAGTTATTGAAATCTTGCGCCCTGAGAACCCACACGAAGTCGTTATGCGCGAAGCAGGAACTTCAGAGCACGAGTCTGAAAATGGGATTAGCCGTGAGCTTATATCCCACACAATTTTAAATGATGCAAAGTCTGAAGACGAATTTAAACAGCGTGTTTTAGACTGCCAAATCATTAAAGATTACCTACTAAATTGATAACTAACAAGGAGACAATATGACGATTAAAGTAGCACTGGGTCGGTTATACCAAGAAAATGAGGCAATGAAGTTGCTATTGCAATCCACATTGCCAGCAAAAACCGCTCACAAACTTGCAACCATAGCACGCGCAATTCATTCGGAGCTTTCACTTGTTGAAGACTTTCGAGTGTCGTTAGTGTCTCGATATGGAGAAGAAGTTCCTGCGATTGGCGATCAACCACCAGGAAAGCGAGTTTCTGCAGAAAACATGGAAAAGTTCACAAATGAATTCAACGAATATCTTAGTGTAGAAATTGAACTTCCTGGAGATAAAATTTCGTTAGACGATATCTCAAGCATTTCGATGAGTGCCGCACAAATTTCTCAAATTGATTGGTTGATTGAGATGTGACCGCGTTTCGTTGTAAGTTGCAGGAAATCCCGCATTTGCGGGATTTCGCATTTTAGGGCTTTACATTTCTTAAAGACTGTGTATAATACACACATCAAGCAGCAACATTGTAATTTAACTTTTAGGGAGGCGCAAATGGCTACCAATGTAACAATAACCCCAGTTCAAACCCACGATGGGATGTATCATGGGAAATGGTGCGTAACAAACGACGAGGATTCTAACGATTTTGTCGTTCGTTGTAGCAACGTCGGCGCATTAGAATTCTTCAATGACAATCGTCGTAAAATTGGTATGGTGCGTTATTACGATCGTGCAAGAGGGGTTGACAGAACTTTCAAATTTTCTGCTCGCTACGTCGAAGCTAATTGGTTCTAAAAAATGAAAACTGCTACAATCACCGTTACTGCTATCACCATCGTTAAAACTCGAGGAACTGACGACGTGTTTCTAACTACCACATTGATGAGTGGAACATATCCATTCACAAACAATGCAACCATAAAAATTCCAGTTGCACAAAATCTTGGTGAAAAATACGCCAAAGAAAACTTCAAAGGCGTACCTTACAAAGTTATAGATACAAAATAACGAAGGCTTAACAAAAGGAACGGGATTCCGTTCCTTTTTCTCCATCAAATCATTTTCAATTGTGGGATTTGAATGCTGTGAACTAGATGTGGCATTCCCGCAAGATACCCCTGCAATTCTAGAATTGGCTGAACTATAGGGGATGCTACTAATTCCCCGATTGCGCGTGTCACTAGCAAATTAGTGACGTTTGTTGAGAATGCGTTAATGGCAGCTTGTTCCGCAGCCCATGCACTATCTACAAGCGACGTCAAAGGTGTTAGATCCGCGTAGGATATAGCACTGTCAGCCAACCCATGAAGCATCGGCGCAATGCCATTCAGCCCCATCAACGAATTGAAATTAACGGCGTCTAATAACGCTGGGTCCAATTTTTGAATCGATGCAGTAGAAACCGACATGATCAGTTTCTGATATTCGGCCGTCCTGTCAATCGCCAAATTTGCCTCGACAGACGCGATTAACGAATTCCAATTATCAGTCCACAATTGCGCTTTGCTAGTGCTGACAGGCGGGTCTCCAATATCTACGAAGCCTATATCAGAAACAATCTTGGAAGAAATGATAGCTTCCACTCTGGCTAATTCATAGTACATCGTTTCATTCAACGATTTCAATTTGATTGGTGTTGGTGTGATCATGATCCTATATCTATGTTTCCGCTTGCGCTTACCATCACGTACATTCCACCCCCAGTTACTCCGATGTCCCCTAGTCTATGACACCCTAACCCTTCCTTCAAGACGCTTTTAGAACCGCTAATCGCGGTTGTTGAGCACCCACAGGTAGCAACTCCGGGTGATGAAATAATGGCAGATTCTAATCCATTAGCGGCGGCAGTTTTAGCTCCGCCCGTGATGGTCGTAACAAAAGGTGTTGGGACTTCATGATTGAAGCAAACCCCAACACCGATGTCACCTACTTTCGATTGCTTAGGCACTATTCGGCCAACCGTTAATCGCCAGTCCAACGAATACTACGGCTACCAGGTACAGTGCGCCCGGTGTCGTACAGTGGTGGTCCGATATGAACCGAAGGATCCGGAATATATGTAGATGGCGGCACATAACTCAACACTGTGTAGATCGTTTCGCCTTTATAAGTGAACCCGGTGTAAAACCCTGCTTCCCGAATAGCCCGGCTCGCATTACTTACAAGTTGCTCGGAGCTTCTAAGGTTAAGATTTGACGTGTCAATGTAGATGTTGACATTTCTCGGTGCAAATTTTCTATTGATCTGGACTACCTTGATTCCCTTGTCGGCAAGCATTTTTGTGATGCGTTCATCTTCGTCTGGGTTGGAGTTTTCACTTGCCACACCCTCGGCGATCGCAACAAACTCATCATCGACGCCCAGATGTCTAAGAGTCGCGTTTGCAAGCAACAGATCGTCACGATCGACAACCACTAAGTGCTTCTCACCCTTATTTTCAACTCGAACAACATTGATGTCCAAGTGAGCTAATTGGTGCTGCACATGTTGGATTTCAATATCTTCCGCAGATTCGTTAGCACTTCCGTCTTCGTCGTAAGTTGCCTTGCCGGTGTTTTTAGGCACTGTTGGGATGTTTGTTGCGGATACGCCAGCAGCTTTACGAGCCTTAATAAACTCTTGAATGTCTTCGTTATCCACCCCAGCATCTTTCAGATTAGGGACGTTCAGCTCTGCTGCCAATGAGGCAACTTCGTTATCATGAACTTGTTTCCCAGTGTGCAAGTTGAAGAGGGTAACCTTAGCGGTCTGTGTTTTTAAGCCGCTTCCAATATCCGCCATATTAAAGGCAGATAACATTGCTTTGATGGTACGAGCAAGATCTTTCATTATAGTTCCTTGTTGGTTGATTGTTTAATTTAGCACTGCACTTGATGCAATTATACACGAATTCTGTACAGTGCTACAATTTTTTATAAGCACCAACGACAATTCTGCTTCTGACACCCAAGATATGCTCACCGTGTAGAACCTACACCATTCTACCTTGTTCAGCTTCATTGCCTCACTCGAAAATCCTGTCAATAATAGTTGCGACGTAGGTGCTATTCACAATGTCCATATCAACCTCTTTCAAAGCCTCGATGAGCATTCGCAAGTATGCCTGATCAACACCTGTGAGCTGTTCCGTCAGCACTTCTCGATCTTTCAAGTTGAGTTCTGAAATCTGCCACATGATTTTCAATTGTTGACCTGCGGTAATGCGCCAGCCACGCTCTAGAAACTTCTTCATGCGGAAAATTGACGCAATTGGATATAGACTACCACGATAAACCAAATGTCGCGATAGCAAGCATTCTAACGCTTCTGCGGGTACTTCTAGCACGTCCTTTTGATAGTCGTAATAGCTCATCGCGTGTGCGAAGTCATAATTGTTGTGAATTTCTTTCGGACTACCATAAAACCGAATCACGATTTGAACGTCGTTTGATAGCGTGATTGCATTTGTAGATAAGAAGACGGGAACATATTTGACGCCACTTTCAATGTCGGGCGTAGCGGCATCGGAAGCGTCAGCTACGCCTGCAGACGGAACATACACCACCACTCGATCTTCAGTTTCACCCTTACAATTTTTCAATTGTGCTTCTTTAACTTCGACTTTAACATTGCGGTCTAAACTATTGAACCAGTTGACATAATACTTGGCAACCGCAAGAGTAGTTTCTTTGGTTTTGAAATAAACGTCGTAGTCATTGACGGGTTTGCCTAATAGCATCGATGCGATACTGCCACCCGTAACAATGACGTCGCGCTTGATCAGATGTTGTAGATCAACGTCGTCCGTACTTGCAATCCATTCGTCCAACTTTTCGCGCAATGCTTTTCGGATTGAACTTTTCTTGCGCCCGTATTTAATTTCCATTTTCTTCTCCTTGTAATTCATCGAAAGCTGCTGATTTTGCTTCTGTAACTAATTCGTGGTGTTTTTTAAGACAAGCGGCGTACATATCCCGAGCCGCGCCAATTTTCACGCCTAACTCGGAAACCATCTTCTCTAATACATACGTCCGAGTCATGTTCAGGTTCTTCATGTAGATCAACTCAGACCCGCGGCGTTTTGTTATTCGACCAGAACGAACGTAGTATTGTTTTGGTTTATGCCGTTCGATGTCGTTCACCAATTTAAGCGTTCGCTCTACGGCACTTTTAATCGAAGTGATGTCCGTTTCGATCATTTAGACCCACCTTTAAAATCTGTTTGATAAAACCCTGTGCCTTTCAACACTGGTGGATGAGTGGGCATAGATAAAATTCTATCGGCGTGTCCTTGACACTTCTGGCAAGACACGCCAGCAGCGGCATCCATGACTCGCACTAAACGGGATGCTACGAACCCACATTTGCTACATTTAAAATCATACATTGGCATCTGCGTTTCCTTGTTTTGAATATAAATCAACGACCAGCAACTTACAAACTTCTGTACCCCTATCTAAGACGAAGTCACAAGGAGTACGATGTGTTTTAGACATTTCAGAATAGATTGCAACCATCATTTTCCCCAATTGTGGGCCAGATAATCCCGTCCATTCTGACACCATATTGCCATTAAACATCGATTTACACTTTTCGTGGTTGGCCAGTCGTTGCATCGCAGCGTTATACTTGGCTTCGAACTCGGGAAAGAATATAAATGCGCGTTCTAAAAACTCTTGGTTGGATTTGGTGCCGCCACGCTCCTCAAACGTCTGCCATTTATACTCGGGCAATCCGTCTGCAGTTTCAAGCCACTTCAAAAATGAATTGTAGGATTTACGTTTCGCGTCACGTGTTGCTGCTTTGTGATTTCGATTGTGCAATGAAAAGATGTCTTTATGAAAATATGGGGTTGAAGATGCAAATTTAAACACATCTTCTAAGGTATCAAACCCTTGATGAAATCTTCTAAAATCGTAGCCCAAGAATTCAAACACTTTTCCCATTTCCGCACTAACGACAACTTCATCAAATTGATGTGTGCCAGAGCGGAACGTCATTACTAATCCGAGATGGCCATATTTAAACCCCATTTTATGAGCAACTCGCCCCATAAAATTTCCAAGGTCGTTATAAGAGAAATAGATGAATGACGACCCCAGTTCTTCCTTCGTACACTGGATCAAATCGACCTGAATCTCGTTGCATTCGAAAGAAATTACGTTACCGTTTTTAACCATTCCTTTGGTGCTAAACAGTCGCAGAGCTTCTTTACTCCAATCAACTGGAGTTGGCGTGTACACTAACACGTCCATATCGCCGAACGTTTCCTTCGATGAATATGCCGGAATCGGCTCAACCCTTGCATTTGGAAAGTTCTTTCTAAGTGTGGAAACCACTAAAGTTTCCAACTGCATGTATTCGTCTCGATCAAACCTACGAGTAAAACATTTTCCAGCTAACGCATTTCCGCCCATTATTACTCCCAAAATGTTTGATAGTGTTTACCAAAAGATTCTAAACCCGCGTCGATTCTTTGTTGATGTAATCTCCAACCCGATTGGTCAAATTTCTTTTTGTGATACTGTTGTTCCCAATCATTGCCAGGCTGAATCTGTTCGAATGTCCAAATCATTTCATCTAAAACACTTTCCCATTCAGCAATGGCGGCGTCGTGGACTAGCTCGTTAGTTTCTTCGTAAAACTTAAAGCATCTTTGAGCAGAATTAGAGTCGTATTTAAACGCGGTTATGTCTGAAGGAATGCCCTCCTTATTGTTGCGCAATTGTTTCAGCATTGGCAATATAATGACCGCTAACGTGGAATCCATATTCCACGTATCAAAGCTATCGATATGAACCCGAATTTTCCGTTTGGCTAACGGATTGTGGTTATATACCCAATGACATGCACTAGACACCCATGTGCTATCTAGCCATAACCCTAACTTTTCGGTTTTTGCTTCACTTAAACCTACGTATTTGAACAGACCTGCAAGTTGATATGGCCCAATCCACCAATCTGTATATGGTCCTTGATAAACTTTCATAATTACACCAACTGTTAAAGGTTTTATAATTTTAACTCGACACGCGCCCGCGGAAAATACTAAATCGACTTTCCATAAGAATACTTCTAGCCAATACTGCGCCACAATATCTTCACTACCATCAATAAAAAATTTTACCAACTCGATCCCTATAAGTTTTACCCCGTAAAGTTGAGTTAATAACTAACAAATTCTTGCGCTTCTTCCCATAACAAGCCGACATTTCTGATTCCGACATATAGCGGTTTGGTATTACCCATTCGCTATAATGGGTCTTATAAACAAAGTTAAGGCGTTCATCAGATACAACATCGTGAACGCCTCGCTCTTTGCGTTCTAAATTTAACATGTTGCGCAACCATTCTTTGTCGTGCTTAACTAACTCAATGGTTTTTAATTCGGGGCTGAGGTGCATATAATCATCCACCAACCCGTTCCAAAATACTACTTCAGGATTTCCCGGAATTTTAGATAACAAATCGATTAGCTCGTTCTTTTTCATGATACCTCAAAAATTGTATTCCGCTTTGTTAATTTTCAGCTTACGAATGCTAGAGATTTTAAAAGTGCGAACAACCACTTTATTTTCTAGCCCGCATTGACTGCTATCACTAACTGTGGAGGATGGTAGCCCTTCAATTTCTTCCTTGGGAGTAACTACACCATCAACACAGTATTCGGTTTTACCAGCACGGACGAAAATTACTTCCAAGTAGAACTCGCCTTTATGTTCGACGATAGGCGAATTGGGGATGCGTGTGCCCCAAGCGCGAGGGGAAAGTTCAAATGTTTCTGTAGAACCTTCAGATTGCAACCGACGATTTACCATGTTCGCATATCCGTTACTGTTTTTGTTTTGGAATACTTGAACATTCGCACCACGCATCACTTTAGTAACTCGGCCTTGCATTGTGTTCTTTTTACCGCCGGTTAATTTTACTTCAGTGACAGTGTCGATTGAAATGAATGTAGTTCCATTCACTTGTTCCATCAATTCGATTACGCTCAGGTGTGCCATTGTGTACTCCTAAAAGTTTAACTGCTTGATGTGCGTATTATACACACTCTTTAGAAAATGTAAAGCCCTAAAATGCAAAATCCCAGCAAATTTGCTGGGATTTCCACTGCTACAGTTTCAATCAGAACCGGATAGTTGCGCCCTTGAAAAGTAATCCCGAGCAAACTGTTCCGGACACCACCTCGCCTCGAGAATTTTTAGCAGTGAACGACGTTGCGTAGAAATCGTCCTTCGAACATGCAAACACTGCATAGCCACCCGTTTGAATGTCTGTAAACCCAGAAGAAGTTAATGCACGATGCGCTTCTTCGGGATTAGTACATGCGCTCAACAACAACACAGCCACGATCATTAAATACTTCGCCATACACTTCTCCTCAAATTAAACGATAGAATTGACTACATCATAACGCTCAGTCATTACCGCTTCGAGCATCACGTCCAATGGTGTTACATTTTCGATTTCAGCTCCTGCCAAGATAGCCTTCAAAATTGAAGGGGAATAACCGGACACCATCATTGTTCCAGTTTGGTCAAACGAAACTGGATTATTACCAGCCTTACCGTTTGCATTCCAAAACACGATCTTTGGCATATTGTATCCCGCTGCCTTGAACTTCGCTTCAGCGGCCTTAAAGTTTTCAACAGAACGCCCTTGGACACTGAAACTATTAAATTCCATGTCGGAAATACAAATTAGCGTCTTTGGCATGTCTTCTTGCGGAACGTCATTTGCTTTCGCTAATTTCAAAATTTCGTCGAATGACGATTGGAAATTAGTAGAGCCACCCCATTCTGCACGTTCCAGATTGTTGCAACGCTCCGTGATATTATTACCAACAACGTGGTGGAACTTCGAGTTACTTGCAAATGTCAACACCAAATCTTTGAACGGGCCTGCCTGGCGTTCGGAAATATACAGCCCCAACGCAATAGACACATTCATAGCAGACACGCTCCCACCAATGCAGCTATTCATCGAAGAAGATACGTCAGACAAAACCAACATAGACCCATGCTTACCTTCAATGTAGTCGGGCAATGCTTTCCACTGCGCATTTAAAACATCGCTATCGCCATCACGATTGCGAATCGCAGATACGATGTCGTGTGGGAACAATACGCTTGCGTTGACCTTTACGTCGCCATTTGCCAGAGCTGCTTTGTAACGGTTATATGCTTCGGGGGCACGCTTGCCAAACGCCTTTTGATACCGCAACCCAGCCAATGATGGCACTTTATCAAATTCGATATCATTCCATTCTTGCGCACACATCTTTGTTTCGACGACGTTCGTTGCATTTACAATGAACTTGCGATACTGTTTTGGTTGCATGTTCCACGATTTACGAAGCGCAACTGCAACTTCGCCTTTCCGTGGAGCCCATTTTGCGCTCAACCCATTTCCGCCTTTGATGGCAGCAAGCATTTCTGCCGCAGCAAGTTCAAATGCTTCAGATTGAATTGCAACAGTGTCAATCACGTCATCCCAACGTCCAAATTCAGGAACATAGGGAACCAACTTTTGCAATGCGACAGGGTCGTTCATTTCCAGCCATTTCAACACGCTTCGGAATGATTGGCGTTCCCCAGCCCCTCCTCGAACATCTCGCAGCCACAATGCGATACGCAATGCCATGTTCTTATCAGCCATATACGCTGCGGCAAACAGGTTGATTAAATCACCTTGTTTGTTTCGTGAGGAGCCTGCCATCGCAAACAGATCGACGTGTTGTTGACCGGACGTTGAACGGGTTGCGGCACCATTTGCAGTCTTTGCATCGACTTTGGAAACAACTGCGGTCTTTTGTTTGGTGGAAGGCTTGCGGGTTGGCTTGGTAGCTGCGGAAACGAATGAATTCATGGTATTATGTCCTATTGATTGATTTTAAGGTTTTGCTGAACAATCACGTCAAATTAACAACGTGCTGCATATTAACATTATATGAGTTAGTTGTAAAGTGATATTTCAAATAAGGAAATGGGGCTATATAGCCCCATTTCCTTCAAACAATTGCAAATCCGATATCCCAAGCAATTTTGTTTGCGACCACGCTACCTTGAATTCGCAACACGACAAACCGATAACTGGGCCATTTTACGGCAAGATGTTCTGCCGCTTGCCGTGCTTCCGGCTCAGACTCAAAAACGGTTGGTATAGGTGGAATAGTCGCACATTCCGTCGTGATATCAACGTGCGCGATAATAAACTTACCATGAGACAAATCTGCACCTTTGACAGCGACCGCCTTTTCGGCTACCGATGCCTCATACAGATCTTGGAGAAATGAACCGCGTACAAAGTTTCTCACCCCATCTCTATTAAAGATCGCATATCTTCCACCCTTATCTGGAATGATTCGATTGTTGCTTCCTGCCCTGTACAAATTAGCCCCGTCATATTCATAAAGGTCGTCTAATATCGTTACACGTTGTTTCATTTTGTTATTCCCAAGAAACGCCGGAAGTTTGAACTACCCCCATAATCCGCAAAACAGCAAATTTTGTTCCGGGATATTTCCCAGCGAGGCGTTCCGCCTCTTTATTCGCAATCGCTTCATTGTCGTGAACTTTTGGTTTATCGGACAACGACAATACCCCGTCTTTGATGTCGCCGATGATATATGTGCCTTTGACAGGTTCTGCTTCGTCAGTAAGACGCCCACTTGCAATTGCGTTTCGATAAAGGTTATTGATAAAATCTTTCGATACAAGTTTTCCGGTGTGGTTAGCCAAGTAAATTTGATACTTATTACCAGGGCGCAACGGGATAATCTTTTTCAAAGTGTTGCAGAACAACACTGCGCCATTATAGCTGTACAAGCCGTCGAAAAGTTTAACTTCTGGGTTCATTGCTATCTCCTTGCTGATTGTTGTTTGTTGATGAGTGCATTATACACACCATCAACAACCTTGTAAATAGCAATTACACTTTTCTGTGCAAGTGCGCAATCCAATCGCTCATCTTAGCATGATCTCTCATAAACTCCCCAGTATTCACAACCATCTTAGATGAACTTGTATCGCTTGGGAATATGATCATAGGGCCGTGCATAGTGCAGTCAATTTCAGGATGCCCATACAATGCGGGCTCAAACTCTTCAATTCTAACCGTGTGGTTCCAGTCAATCGGAATGTTCCCATCCATAAAAGTGTAGTTAGTAGTATGCTGAACGTGTTGTGATTGGTTAGAAATTTCTACTTGTTCATTCAATTCTGTTTCGCTCTCTTCCATTCTTCGTTGTTGACGCGCAGACTGTCTAGTTTTGACGCGATCTATATAACCACCATCTACTAATTCAACCAGATGTACTTTTTTAACAACTAACTGGCGAAGCGGCATAATTACACACCACTCAGGCGATACAGTTGTAAACTCGTCAACATATCCAGGAACGCCCGCGCTATACCAATCAGCATACGGAGTTTCACGATCGTATGCGGAGTCTTTACGCACTCCCAAATACGCATCCATTTCAAAAATATAACCTTGGGTTCCTATCCCACGACTAAATCCGTCATCCCCTATATATTGTGCAACTTTATCAAGCGCGTCTGAAAAATAAATTCCGTCGCCTAACATCCGACCAACCGTGGCAACTGTCCCACTCCCACCATTTTCGCTAATAACTGTAAACCCGTATCTGAGAATCATACTAGCAGCTACAGATCCTGTACCGTGAAACGCCGGTATTACTGTAAGTTCAGTAATACCTCGAGATTTTAAATCATCTAGGTATGATTTGTTTGCGAAGGTATTATTCGGCAAGTTCACATTCCAAGATTTGATAAATTTGACAGCGTTTCCGCCGTGCTTATATCTATTAAATTTATCAAAACCTATAGTTAGATCGTCATAATCATCATCGTTCAACTCTAATTTGGAAATTGCTTGTGGTTTAATCTTAACAGACTCTTTACGGAAAACTTCGTATTTTTCTTCCACAGTCATGTCGCTTCTAATCACAGGCATGTGAACTTGATTATATCTTAGAATTTCGCCAACTTCGTCAAATGACAACTGTTTATGTGGCCCGATTTCACCTCTACCAACTTCGTCAGAAGCAGCGGCAATAAACAAGTTGTCAAACACAAAAGTTTCTAGTCTCGAATCAAACCCAGCAATCATTGCCTTTAAGTCGTTTAAAGACGTGTGAGCACCGACGATCGCGGTTGCGATAGTTTTCAGCCTGTCTTCAGTATTCATTCCAGGATTTGTCATTGCGTGGCGTAATAAAGCCAATTTCTGAGGCAACGCTTGTAGATCTTTCTTTAAATCGTACAACAAAGATCCCACCAAACTATCCGCAGAGTCGCCCAAGTTTTGAATTGATGAAGAATCTTTCAATTCAAATAATAAGGTAGCATCATGAAACGCATCCGCAAATTTAATCAGATCCGAGTCTGTAATGTCGCCACTAGAATGCTCGGTTAAAATTGTTGGTCTTATCAACTTATATCCAACCCCAATATACCCACTTCTATATAACATCGGATATACTTGAAGGGCTGTGAGCTGGGTAGTAAATTTCAAACAGATTTGAGTAACGCTAGACACTGTAGCGGACGACGGGTTTGGATTAAACGGAACCACTACCCCACACAATAGGTTGAGCCTATACGGATCTGAAATTTTATCCTCGTTAGCGATACTGACAATATAGTCGTGTAGTTTTGCAACCTCAGCAGTTCCATTGAAGGTGGTGTAAAGTCTATTCAAGTCTTTGACTAAAGTGCTTTGAGCAATATATTCTGCAGACCCGTATTTCGCAACTGCGAGTTTTCTAAATACGATGTCTAGTTCCGCATAGATTCTAGAATGGTCGTGTCCGTACTTACGAAATACCGACAGTTTCACTTTTGAGAACTTTGTAGCGCACGTGATCGGGAATTTGCCAAACCCTTTGGATAAAATGTAAAGCATAATTTCTGTAGGCATATTCATAGCACTTTCAACTATGCCTATCAATGTGGCAGTCATTGCCGTTTCAAAGATCTTATCTATGCCACTTTGAACCAAGCTCAAGTCAACTCCGCCTAACTTTTCTAATAGTCGGGATGTAAACATCGGAAGTTTCGTAGCTGCCGTGATGTCAAACAGCACCTTGAACAATTGTGGGGAAATTAGCAATAACGAGTTAAGGGTCGTAACCATCACAGCAATATCTGCGGTTTTGAAAACTGTCGATAGCTTATCAAATGCAGGTTTACTTACAACTATGATGGAAAGTGCGCGAGGGCTTAATTCACCCACCAACTCTAAGAAATTGGCAAGCGTAACGCGTGCAATGAAGTCATCCACTTCATTGCTTTGATCCGGTTGGGACTGCGAGCTTGCTGGAAGAACCTGTGATGGGTTATGAATCGGCGTAGGGTCATAGTTCGCATTGATAACATGCGAATACTTCTTACCCAGTTGAAACAATTCAGTTGAAATCGGTTTGAAATGTGCGGTTGTTGATAAGTGATATAAGTATTGCGCTAATTGTGATAATTCAATCTTGCCGTTGTAGAAATCTGACAGCCCTTTGTAAATAGGCAATGATGGCTTGTGAATTTGAAGATGTAATTTGTCTAGCCAAGTTCTGACAGAAACTGCGCTCACGTCTTCAGGAGCAATGGCGCCTGATTTGATTAAGTAAGCAAACTTAGACAATTGCTCGGCGATTTGGGTTGTAATGATTCCCTGATCTAAAACGTGCTTGACAGATAGCATCCAATCTGGAGAATCGTCATTTATGTGTGAAAGTCTTGTGGAAGACCCAAGCGTTCTAACCGCAACAGCTTTATCATCTACAATAGAATACAAAGATACAAAGCCTATAAAGTTAAGGTAAAACGCGTCAATGACAGCTTGACGGTCAACCAAGAATGCGTGTTTTGATACTGGATCTGTATAAAGGGAATTTTCTGATAATTGTGGCATGATTAGCATTACAAGAATTGTAGATACTAACATTTAGTTTAGGTTGTTGCATTCATATCAACTATACTGTAAACTACACATCACAAATAGGAGTTAAAATCATGGCAAAATTCATCATTCCAGACTACATCAGCAAAGTTCCGAAATCTACACCACGACCAAACGAAGTGTATCCTCTAGGACAATTATATATCCACACTCCAAGTGGAATTATGTTCGCATTCTTACAATTGGGAAGTCGTTGGGATACGACGTATGCGATGAGTACGTCCAAAGGGACTTTTTGCAGACTCGGGTTTGGGCGTTCGGATAAAATGGGCGGGTTTGTCGATGGTGATAAAAACTTTGTCGTTGCAAAGTTTCTAAAATTCTTAGAAACTGGCAAGATTTGAGTGGCGGAATGAGAAGGAATCGAACCCTAAACTATATTTCAAGTTCCGACTGCTTTCCAGGCAGTGGCAGACCCAGTCTGCATCACATTCCATATTGGTATCCCGTGGCAGTGTCGAGCTGCCCACCTTTTCCATGTCAAGGAAACGATCTGCCGCTGATCTAACGGGATAAAGACTTTACCGAGTATTGCTTTATAAGGAACTTGGAATAACCTTCGAGGGGCGTTAATGTCGAACTACGAGCTTATTGCCCGATAATCCATGACTACGGTGACGTTCGTAGTCTAGATCCGCTAAGTTACTGTGATGCTCTAAATTGTGAACGACGTGGAATGAATGGCCGGCGGGTGCTGTAGAGTTCATTTTAGCAGCATGTGCCTTTGCTTCTTCGTGAGTTCCAAAACTTGCATGATGTTCTTTCGTCTCCCTAGGCAAATTTGGGCCGTCCTTCTTTTTAGGGCCGTTGTCAATATGATGCCAGACATGCAACTCACCAGAATTATGGTGTGCTAATTTAATAGAATTTTCGTGGTTTACCGCAGCAACTTTCTTCAACCTTGCTGCATGTTGTTCATCGTTCAAGATTTCGTGGTGATGATAATACTGAGAATCGTCGGGGTTTGCATGATTGAGCATGGCGGTATGAGCCTTAGCAATCGCATGAATACTGTGCGACCCGCTATAATGATGCTTGTTCGAATTTGCAAGTGCATCATTCCTCGATCTGGCACCGCTACCTTTAAACGCGGATGTGTGCCAGATGTGATGTTGCTCGAATAATTGTTTGACTTTCATAATAAAAAGATGAGTTGATGACCATATATTTATGCACTCATTGAAATAAGTTTACGTTCATTTAATCAACAGGCGAAACAACAACGAACTTCCACTATACAGGGATACGAAGTAAAGTATTCCCGCGATGGAATCTATCACCCAACATAGTGTTTCGTGATGAGTGCAAAATCCACACATGCTTGAAGAATAACTAACATTCCAGACCAAATAACAAATGAGGCACGTCACACTAATAATGAAAATCTCTATCATATACACCTTATTAAATTTTACAGGAAGAACTTTTTACGCGTGATACTATTTCACTAACTCACCTATGTGGTGAGCCCAGGAGTTGCACACTGGAATTCGTCCTTGGTATGAAGTCAGTTGCTGAACTCTTCCTAAATTTTGGTGGCGAATGTGGGAATCGAACCCCGTTTAGTCCTTATGAGAGACTCGTGTTTGCCATTACACTACATTCGCCAAGCATTCACGTTACTAACTACCCTCGACGCATCTTTGACTCTGGAATGATCTGGTAATAACGCCGCCAGATATTCATGCTGACAATGCAAGATTTTTGGATTTTGCAAAATTAACCGTTCTATATGAGACGGTACATACGGCTTGAACAGTAAATCCATGTCTGCTTCAACCGGAGTTCTGTCAGCCTTTTCCCAATTGCACGTCTTACATGAAGTGATGCAGTTTAACCAAGTATCTTCGCCCCCGCGTGATTGCGGCACAATGTGATCTCTGTTCAATTTATGTGTTGGGTGAAACCTTCCACAATATGCGCAAGTGTGCAAATCCCTCCGAAACAAATTAGCATTTGTCAATGGCGGCGTGCGCTTACCAAAACGAAATCGACCTTTAACCGCCACAATCGGGGCAACTGAAATCGACGTTCTGTTTCCTGTCAGTCTTGAAGTGCCGCCAAAGAATGTTTCTGATTCTTCCGGTGCATATTCCCAAGCGACGTTCCCTTCATATTTCAATTTGATAACGCTATGCTGGCTCGCCCAACGATGGGGTATGCCGCTTGCGTCTAGCGTCAAAACCTGCATAGTATCTCCTAAAATTATTTGATCTGCGTAAACTTTAAAGTCTCAATTTTTGAAGTTGGCGGAGTTGCCACTACAACTTCTTGTTCATATTCTTCATTGCTTGGAATTCCGCCATAAGTTATAGCGGGAACGGTTGCAGACTTTATTCTTACTAAACCTTTAACCTCAGGAATACCACAGAAAATTGTAATCATACTACCCGCGCCCTTCATATGTGAATTGGAAGCTAGTATCGGATTTGAACCGATGGTTGTGCGGATTTGCAATCCGCTGCATTCGACCACTCTGCCAACTAGCTTTCGATAAACACCCCTTCGCAAAATCGTTGATAGTTTTGTGCAACATCTTCATCTATCTGGTTGGTCAAGGATGCCAATAAGTCGACACGCGGCACAACAGAAATCACTAAAATTGACAGCAGTTCGATAAATTCTAACCACATCCAGTCAAACAGATAATTTCTATCAAACATTCCGAAATCAACCAACGTCACTCCTTTCTGAATACTGGTACCGGAGACAGGACTCGAACCTGCATAGATGCCCGAGTAGAAATCGGGTGCCTTTCCATTAGACTACTCCGGCAAAACTTTTGGCATCGCGAGCTAGACTCGAACTAGCATAACACTTGCTTCGTAGGCAAGGGCACATCCTTTGTACCACCGCGATATGATTGGTGCGCTTGGACAGGATCGAACTGCCAACTAGAGTTTCGAAGACTCCTATGATATCCATTTCACCACAAGCGCATAAAGTAGATAGTCTGGGCGGTTGGATTTGAACCAACGACCGCGTCCTTCCAAGGGACCCATGCAAACCAGGCTACACTACGCCCAGACTATCTACTCTACATTAAAAATTTTGGTGCGTCTGAAGGGAGTCGAACCCTCACGCCGATTACAGGCACTAGCATCTCAGACTAGCGTGGTTACCATTTACACCACAGACGCATTGTTTGGAGGTAGGTGGGAGAGTTGAACTCCCAAACCCATTTCTGGATCAAACATCTTTCGAGGATGTGTCGCTCGCCAATACGATAGACCTACCAGTTATTTTAGAATCCGGGTATTGTAACATCTTGATATTTCATAGACTTAGATACAGATCTATGCTTCTTATCATCATACACTTGAATAGACTGATTCCCGCCGTATGCTTGATGGTACTTTGTTGGAATCTTTAAAGACTGCTCACCTGCATAGGCGCGTGCCTCAGATTCAGAATCAAACGACCCTAAATGCTTGTGCAAATCCCCTCCACCTGGAGCAGCACGCGTTGCTCTTGCATATACATGGAACTGTGGAGATTTCAGCATTTCAGATACTAACATATTTGTTGCCTTTCAATGTTAAATCAATTCTATCGCGCTTGCGATTTTTAACTCCAACGCAAATTTTAATTTTTGAACTAGCGCGTTGACGAATTGTAGTGCAACCGCCAAATGTTCGTTTAGATCCAAACGCTCTCATTTTATTCTCCACATATTGTTCAGCACATGAATGCGGTATTACGACGCAAGAACTCTGCCTCTAATTTATTAAACGCGATAATATCGCCAGAAACGGGTAAATTTTCAAATGAAATTTGATATCGTTTCGTTAGATATTCAACTGCTTCCCAAGACATATTTCTAGTAACGCACCAGTTCATGATTTGTAAGCGATTATTTTACCATTAAATCCGCAACATGCTGATAACGAACTTGAAAATTCCAAGCATCTTTTGTGCTGATATCTCCGTTCGGGTATTTGTAGGTCACTTCGTAATCCCACTTTCCATCACCAAACTTTCGGACGGATACGATTTCACATTTAATCCCAGCACCGTCACAAGACACCCATTGCTCGCCTGCATTGAAGGCAGCCCCGTTCGCTTTATGAAATTTAATTTTACCGTTCATTTTGCATTTCCTAAGTTTTAACTGATTGATGTGCGTATTATACACACTTTTTAGAAAATGTAAAGTGGTTTATTGGCGGAAGGCAGAGGACACGATCCCCAAGCCATCGCTGGCTCCAACTGATTAGCAATCGGCGTCTGCGCCTCGCAGAATTACCTTCCATTGTTTGGTACTTCGTTTGGGAGTCGAACCCACACCTGATCCTTGTAAGGGACCTATTCTTACCGTTAAACTACCGAAGCATTGTTTGGCGGAGAAAGAGGGAGTTGAACCCACAAACCTAGGGTCACTAGGTCAAACAGTTTTCAAGACTGCGCAGCTTGCCAATGCTGTGATTTCTCCATTGTATTTCCCCGCTGATAGCGGTAGTAGGCATAAGTGGGCACTGCGCCACGTCTCCCAACTACAGTCTATCACTAAGTTCAACGAGCTTCTATCAAAAGAATTACACGTCAAAACGGGCTGTTTTAGAAAGCTCCTGTGTGAGCTAACACTTCAAACCAGATATACGCCGCACCTGCGGCCAACATCAATTTCTTTTTCATCATATTTCCTTTTCGTAGTTATTGTTATGACAGGATCTGTATAAGGTTGGGCTCAAACCAACACCTCAAAGTTTTACCTTTGCGCTCTTTCATTTAAGCTACTTTCCCAAAGTGGAAAAATTTAATTGCTGTAGAGATCCTTCAAATGGTGGGTCTGGCCGGACTCGAACCGACAACCTGGGGATTATGAGTCCCTCGCGCTGACCAATTGCGCCACAGACCCATTCAAAATTCGCTTAGGGGTGCATACTGGAATTTGAATCCAGTCTACGACTTTCACAGAGTCGGGTGCGAACCATTACACTATACGCACCCCGAAGCGAACTTCGGTCTTTATAGTACAGTCATCACACTGTACCAATTGTCGGATAACAACTTGCGCAAGTTGTTATCAGTTAGGAGGAAGAACACCCTGATAGACATAAGCTATCTATCAACACGAGCCGTCTGTGCGCTTGACGTGCAATATCGCGAACCATCGCAGTTTGCCTCAGCAATAGTCATTGAGGGATTTAATTTGACTTAACTATCTGCCCGACCTTCTAGTCGTTTACCGACTATATTGGCAGCGTCGTATTCACGAGTTGTCGCGGTGTTTCTCGTTCAGTCAAAACTTGGTGGGCCAACTGAGAATCGAACTCAGCTCACGCGATTAAAAGTCGCGGTAATAAACCAATATACGATTGACCCTTCACAACAAATTATTACAGAGAAACTCAAAATCTCTAAATATATGTCTCTGTAATTTGTAGATCCGAGCCAGTTGTTAGATCGTCATCAAGTTCAACTGGCTCTAATCGAAGCTGGTGGGGTATCAGGTTGTAAAGCACAATCATCCCATCCTCCATTTACTTGCCTCACTTCAATGTTTGGTATGCCGGGCGGGAGTCGAACCCGCATGTCCATTACGGACGGCAGTATAATACGATGTTAGTAATTGGTCCGGGCGGGTAGATTCGAACTTCCAAACATAGAATTTTAAGTTCTATTGCTTTACCAATTAGCATACGCCCGGTATAAGATTAGCAAATCTATGATTTGTTATCAACTGATAACACCTTTCGTAATTAGCACCCTTAGGAGTCATATTAACCTCCATCAAAGCTGCCCTAATTACGAAATTATTTTTTAATAACGAATTTAACAAATCTTGGTCTGAAACATCTTTACGTCCTGTATTAGTTCCACGCCCTCTCCACGTTGGAGTCAAAGCATGGCAATTCGGACATAACAATTTCAAATTTTCTTTTGTATTATTTTTGTTATTCCCGTCAATATGATCTAATTCTAATGGGATTAAATTTTCCATCCACTTAACCAACCCGCAGGACTCGCAAGCTCGTCCTCGCTCATTTATCAATATCGTTTTATGTGGGCCTCGACCATTGACTGTAAATATCGAGCTTGGGTCGTATTCTGACCGTATTCTTGGGTCGTTAACGACCGTAAGCCCTTTAGACCACCCTCCGCGAGAACTACTGCCAAAAGCGTGAATCATTACGCCAGAAACATGTGCTTTCTTCAACCCGTCAGAATTTCTCTTTCTGACGGCGGAACATTTAGAGCTTCGTTCCTCACACATCAATTTCTTAGATCCGTTAATGAACTTTGCTATATTTCCACACCCGTATGAACAAAGTTCAACAGTTTCTATCGGTGTTGCAATGCGCTTCATAGTTATGACTTAATTAGTAAACACATCTATTTAGTGAATTGATAAGTCTGCTGAATATACCAATTTCTCCACCAGCACATAAACTTAAACGGGATCTCGTTGCTTTCACAGCCAATAGTGAATGTATTG
>Ga0213921_1000110_pt1 | contig 32934 bp, 49 predicted proteins | sample McNCre2017MG_FD_165041 | JGI IMG/M metagenome (GOLD analysis project Ga0213921, IMG submission 165041) | Freshwater microbial communities from McNutts Creek, Athens, Georgia, United States - 20-17 MG | ecosystem: Environmental > Aquatic > Freshwater > Creek | place: USA: Georgia | collected...
GTTGTTTGCAATAAAGGCAGTGATGCCGCATTGACCGTGACTCTGCCCACAGCAGCGTTGATCGATGCAAATATCACAAGCGCAAAAGTTGGTTCAGCTTTTGAATTGACAATTTGCAACAACAACAACAGCGGCGCATCGTCTACCCTTACTGTTACAGCCGGTACTGGTATTACGATCTTCGGTTCTGTTACCGTTCCACGTTTCGGTTCATACACATACCGTTTCGTAAAGACCGGCGACGCTGCTTACTCAGCGTTCTTGAAGTAAACAATGGGGGCTTCGGCCCTCATTTTTAAGGAACTATCATGTCAAATACCAAAGCTACTGGCGTTGCATATCTGGACCCCGAATTCAGCACAATGTACGCAACCGAAGAAATCGGTTACTCTGCCTCTGCTCAAGGTACTGTGACTCAACTGACAAGCAAGTCCACAGCGGTTACGTTGGACAAGTCTGCCGGTCGTATCACAATGAATAACGCTTCGTTGACTACAGCTACGAATGCCACGTTCACTTTGAACAACGCTTTGATTAGCGCTAACGACACTGTGATTTTGACAATTTCTGGTGGTCAAGCGACCCCTGGCTCATACAACGTATTTGCCAACGCGCTGTCTACTGGTTCTGTCAGCATTACATTGCGTAACATTTCGGGCGGTACACTGTCCGAAGCTGTTGTGATCAACTATTGCATCATCCACGGCGCAAACTAAACCAAATGGGGGCTAATCACCCCCATTTTTAAATTATGAACGTCACACTCGTACACCCCATCCACGGCGCCAAAGTTGCAACAATGGAACTTGAGGCAGAAATGGATGAACGAAACGGCTGGACTCGCTATAATCCAGACACGCCTTCTGAACCTGAAGCGGCTCCCGTGAATGTGCTGGAAGTTAAACGCCGTAGAAAAACCACTGCTGAGGTTTAAAAATGACAACGTACACCGCTGGCCAACAAATCGAACGCGCCCTTCGGCTTCTCGGTGTGCTTGCTGAAGGTGAAACGCCGTCTGCGGCTACATCTCAAGACGCCTTGATGGCGCTCAATCAAATGATTGATTCGTGGAACACAGAGCGTCTTTCCACATTTGTTACCCAAGATCAAGTCTATTCATGGCCCGCTGGCGAGATTAGCCGCACACTTGGTCCAACTGGTGATTTTGTAGGTAACCGTCCAATTCTGATGGACGATGCAACATATTACAAAGCGCCTAATGGCGTGTCGTATGGCATCAAGTTTATCAACCAACAACAATACGATGGCATTGCCGTTAAAAATGTCACATCCACATACCCGCAAGTTTGCTGGGTTAATATGGGCTTTCCTGACATTACACTGACTGTTTACCCTAAACCTACTCAGGTTTTGGAATGGCACATGATTTCGGTGGAGGAGTTGAATAACCCCGCCGATTTGTCTACGGCGATGTACTACCCACCAGGCTATCTGCGCGCGTTTACATACAACTTGGCCATGGAGTTTGCCCCTGAGTTTGGCGTTGAGCCAAGCCCACAAGTGCAGCGCATTGCAATGACTTCTAAGCGTGACTTGAAGCGCATCAACAACCCTGATGATGTGATGGCACTGCCTTACGCATTGGTGGCTAACCGCCAGCGTTTCAACATCTATGCCGGTAACTACTAATGAAGACGCCGATTCTTGGCTCTACATACGTCACCCGAAGCGTCAATGCAGCAGACGCTCGGATGGTCAATCTATTTCCCGAAATTGTTCCCGAGGCCGGTAAAGAGCCTGCGTTCCTGAACCGCGCGCCTGGCCTTAAGTTGCTCAACACCGTTGGCACCGGCCCGATCCGAGGTCTGTGGGCGTTTTCGTCCAATGACGGCGTTGGCTTTGTTGTTTCTGGCACGCAGCTGTACAAGATCAACAATGCCTACGTAGCCACGCTAATCGGCTCTGTAAGCGGCACTGGCCCCGTCAGCATGTCTGACAATGGTACACAGTTGTTTATCGCTTGCAACGGCCCCAGTTATATCTACAACAACACAACTGGTGGCTTTGGCCCCATCACTGACCCTGACTTTCCAGGCGCGGTGACTGTCTGTTATCTAGATGGCTACTTTGTGTTCAACGAGCCAAACAGCCAAAAGATGTGGATTACTGAACTGCTAGACGGTACGTCCATCAACCCATTAGAGTTTGCCAGCACTGAAGGCTCGCCTGACGGCCTGATCGCTGTGGCATCCAACTTCCGTGAAGTATGGGCCTTTGGCACAAACTCAATTGAAGTTTGGTACGACACTGGCGCAACTGATTTTCCGCTTCAGCGCATTCAAGGCGCGTTTAACGAACTTGGCTTGGCCGCGCCCTATTCTGTGGCCAAAATGGACAATGGTTTGTTCTGGCTTGGCCGTGACCGCCGTGGCCAAGGTATTGTCTACCGCGCTAACGGCTACACCGGCATCCGTATTTCAACACATGCTGTTGAATGGCAAATTCAACAATACGCCGATATGTCTGACGCTATTGGCTACACTTATCAACAAGATGGCCATAGCTTTTATGTATTGGTTTTCCCTAGCGCTAATACGACTTGGGTATATGACGCCGCCACACAAGCCTGGCATGAGCGTGCAGGTTTTGTCGATGGTGCGTTTACTCGTCACCGTGGCAACTGCCAGATGGCGTTTAACAACAAAATCGTTATTGGCGATTTTGAAAACGGCAACATTTACGCTTTTGACCTCGACGACTTTAGCGACAACGGTGGCATTCAAAAATGGTTGCGTTCATGGCGCGCGTTGCCAACTGGCCAAAACAATTTGCACCGCACAGCTCAGCACATGATGCAACTTGATTGCGAATCTGGCGTGGGCATCAACTTAGGCCAAGGTGACGATCCTCAAGTTATGTTGCGCTTTTCAGATGACGGCGGCCACACATGGTCAAACGAGCATTGGTCATCTATGGGCAAAATTGGGCAGTATTACAAGCGTGTCATTTGGCGTCGCCTTGGCATGACCACCAAGTTGCGTGACCGCGTTTATGAAATATCTGGCACTGACCCTGTGAAAATTGCCATCATGGGCGCAGAACTTATTTTGAGTCCAACAAATGCCTAGCCCTAACGCTACGCCAACGCCAGTCACGCCACCCCGAGTGCCGTTAATTGACCCACGCACGGGTTTAATTGACCGTGCCTGGTATTTGTTCTTTGTGTCGCTAATGAATGCGGCCACAATTGTTTACGACGATGCTGCACTTGCCCCCAGCGCCGAATCTTTGATCGCGTCTTACAACGCGGCTTTGCAAGCGTTGGCACAAAATGTTGACACTCAGCCGCCGCCAGTTGATCTAAGCGCTGAATTAACAAAACAAATTGAAGCGGCTGGTCTTGAACAATGTTGCTCGGCATTACTATCGCAAGTAGCCGAGATGCAAAAGCAAATTGAGGCGCTTAATTTGTTGCCTCCACCCGCCCAAGGCACAGTAACCGCCGTGACGGCCACAGCGCCCGTGGTGTCGTCTGGCGGCACTGCGCCTGACATTAGTATGCCAGCGGCCACCACATCAGTAAGCGGTTATTTGACGTCAACTGACTGGAACACATTTAACAGTAAAGCGCCAGCTACCAGCGGCACTTCTATTCTGTACGGCAACGGCTCTGGCGGCTTTAGCAATGTCACAATTGGCTCCGGCGTCGCCTTTGCAGGCGGTACGTTATCAGCGACTGGTTCGGGCGGTACTGTTACCTCAGTGACTGGTACTGCGCCTATCGCGTCCTCGGGCGGCACAACGCCAGCAATCAGTATTTCTCAGTCTAGTACTTCTACTAATGGTTATTTGTCCAGTACTGACTGGAACACGTTTAACAACAAACAGCCTGCTGGCACATACGTCACATCTGTTAGCGGCACAGCACCTGTCGTGTCGTCTGGTGGCACGACACCGGCTATTTCGATGGCAGCCGCTAGCAGCTCAACCAACGGCTATTTGACATCAACCGATTGGACGACGTTTAACAACAAAGGCTCTGGCACTGTCACGGCTGTTTCTGTCGTGTCGGCAAATGGTTTTGCAGGCACATCAAGCGGTGGTGCAACCCCCGCGTTAACCCTAACTACTAGCATTACTGGTTTGCTTTACGGCAACGGAACCGCGCTGGCCGCCGCTACGATCAGCGCGCCGTTGAGTTACTCAACAGGAACGCTAAGCATTCCGATGGCCACATCGTCAGCCAATGGCTATCTATCCAGCACTGACTGGACAACGTTCAACAACAAAGGCTCGGGCACAGTTACTTCGGTGACCGGCACAGCGCCTGTCGTGTCTAGCGGTGGTACAACGCCAGCAATCTCCATGGCGGCGGCTACAACGTCTGTCAATGGTTACTTGACATCGACCGACTGGAATACGTTTAACAACAAGCAGGCTGTCTCTGCGCCGGTCACCAAAACGGCAGACTTTTTTGTTGCGACAACCGATCTGTGGATTATCAACAACAAGTCTGGCTCGACTTGTACGGCCACGCTTCCTGCGGCGGCGTCATACACCGGTCGGATTTTGCGCTTTCAAAATTATCAAGCACAGACGTTAGTCTCGGCTTCATCAAACGTAGTGCCTTTGGTCGGCGGTGCTGCTGGAACGGCAATTCTTGCCGCCGTTGCTGGCGATACAGCAACACTTGTGTCTGACGGCTCAAACTGGATAATGACACAATACGTACCTAACAATGTCCTACTTTTGGAGTAAACCATGACAGTGACCGTCAAAGTCCTCGTACCGGCTAAATATGCCGAGAACGCGCAAACATCTCAATACACAGCGACTGGTGTGACCGCCATCATCGACAAGTTCACAGCGACCAACATCAGCGGCTCGGCCGCCACGATCAGCGTGAACTTGGTCACCGTGACTGGCTCGGCTGGCAACACCAACTTGATCACTAAGACCAAAACATTGCAGGCGTCTGAAGTCTACACATTTCCTGAACTGGTTGGCCAGGTGCTTGGCTCTGGCGACTTTATTAGTACAATTGCAGGCACAGCCAGCGCAATCAACATTCGCGTTTCTGGACGTGAGGTGACCTGATGATTGAACACCACTTTAGCGCGGGTGTATATGCCAAGGAAACACGCATTCCTGCTGGGCATGTTCTTGTGCAACATAAGCACAAGTTCGACCATTTGTCGATCCTTGCCAGTGGTTCAATTGAATTGATGGTTAATGACGAGCGCAAAATTATTCATGCGCCAGCGTGCATAACCATTGAAGCAAATAAACATCATGGCGTAAAATCGCTCACAGATGTTGTGTGGTATTGTATTCACGCCACCGATTGCACCGATACAGATGAAATTGATGAAGTATTGATAGTGGCTGGCGATAACGCACAAGCCCGTGAACTGGCCCAGTGCCTTCAGGAGTAAATTATGCCTTGGATGATACCCGCCGCGATTATTGGAAGTTCTTTGCTTGGCGGCAGTTCCGCTAAAAGTGCCGCTTCTACACAAGCTGCCGCCGCCGATCGCGCTGCTGAACTTCAAAATCAACAGTTTCAACAGACTCGACAAGACCAAGAACCTTGGCGACAAGCAGGCATAAATGCGTTAGGCGTAATGCAACAGACCGCTGGCAACGTTCCTGCGGCGTTTAAATTTGGCATGGGCGATTTTCAACAAGACCCAGGCTACGCATTCCGTTTGTCTGAAGGACAAAAAGCACTTGACCGCCAAGCCGCCGCCCGTGGTGGTTTGATTTCCGGCGGCGCTCTAAAAGCCGCTGGGCGTTATGGTCAAGACATGGCGTCACAAGAATATCAAAACGCATTTAACCGCGCTTTTACTGGCTATGGCACAGACGTAGCGCGTGAAAATCAGTTGTACAACCGTCAAGCCGCATTGGCTGGTATCGGTCAAACATCGACTAATTTAGTTAATCAAGCTGGTCAAAATTACGCAAATAATGCGGGTAATCTAATTACTGGTGGCGCAGCGGCTCAAGCGGCTGGTCAAGTTGGTATGGCCAACGCATTTACTGGCGGCCTTGGCACTTATTTGAATTACACAAGCAATAATAATTTATTGAACGCTTTGCGTAGAAGCAGCACTAGTAGTCCAACAAACGCTCAACTTGAAGCACAAATGTACGGAGAAGGTTAATTATGGCTATTGATCCAAACATTGCTCTGGGTGTAAGACCAATTGAATTGCCAAATCAGTTGGCGCAATATGGTCAACTTGCGGCCATTCAAAACGCGCAAAATCAAAATGCGTTGGCACAGTATCAATTAAGTTCTGCTCAACGAGCAGATTTAGCACAAACTGATTTGGCCGAGGCTTATAAAAAATCAATAAATCCTGAAACTGGTGCTATTGATAAAACATTGCTATTTAGCAATGTTGCTCAATCTAGAGCAGCTCATCTTTTGCCGGACATTCAAGCAAAAATGCTTGAAACTGAAAGCAAACAAGCAAATATTAAAAAAACTGGTATTGAAACAACTGAAAAAGAATTTAAGTTGGCTCAAGATAAACTTAAACATGGATGGATGTCCATGGGTGAAGCATCAACGCCACAAGCTGCTATTGAAAAATTAAACGAAGGCGTCAAACAAGGTTATTTTGATTTTGCAACTGCTTCAAAAGAAGCACAAAAAATTCAAACCATGACACCTGATGAATACAAGCAATACCGTATTCAAAAAGTAATGGGTTTGTTGGATGCCAAAGATCAATTAGGCGCCATGTTGCCAAAAATTAGGCAACAAGAAGCTGGCGGCAGCATTGTCAACATTCAAGATAACCCAATGATGCCAGGTTACGGACTACCAATCGCTGGCATGAATATTGGCAAAACTGCAACCATTGCAGACCAACTTGCTCGTGAGAAATTTAATTGGGAAAAAGCCAATCCTAATCAAACCATCCATGAAGATGCAAATGGTTTGTTGGCTGTTAACAATCGAACTGGCGTGGCCACTCCTGTGGTGTACGGCCCAATGGGCATTCAGCCTGCTAGCGCTCCGACAGCAACTGCGCCTGCTGCAAGCATGATGCGTCAGCCACAGGCTGCATTGCCTGGTCAACGTGCGCCGGCAATACCTGGCATGGCCAGTGTGCTTGATCAAACTGCGCCTGCGGTTCCTACAGCTCCTATGGCATTGCCATCCGCAACTGGCGAACGTGTGCCTGGCCAGCCTGTGTCCGGCAAAGGCAAAACACCGCCTACAGAATACACAAAGCAAGCCATGGGTATTTTGAATACAAATGACGCTTTGGAAAAAATGCAAGACACAATGAAGAACTTTAAATCTTCAGACATGTTAAATCCAACAAGGCGAGCAGAACTTGGCCAAGCGCATTCTGCGGCTTTGTTGTTTGCTAAAGAACTATTCAATCTTGGTGTTTTGAATGGTGGTGATGAACGAATCATCAATTCAGTCATTAACAACCCAATTGATTTTTCTTCTACTGCTGTGCCAATTCAAGCAATTAGAAAACAAGTTTCAGATTTGCAAGGCGTTGTTGAAAGAACAAATAAAAATCTTTCAACAGTTTATAAGTTGCCTGCTTTGAAATTAGAAAGAAAAGCACCTTCTAACGCTTCTGACGTAGCAAATGTAGATACATCAAATCCTTTGTTGCAGCAACAATAAGAGGACACATATGGCCGATTTATCCTCGATTTTAAATGACCCAAACTATGTCAACGCTAACGCGGCGACTAAAGCGGCCATTTTTGACAAGTTTTCCGCGCAAGATAAAAACTTTACCGGTGCTAATCCTGAAACCCAGCAAGCGATTCGCGTAAAGTTTGGCCTTGATGTTACGCCACCAACATCAACGTCATTTAATCCTGGCGAAATGTTAGTCAATGCGCCAGCTAGTTTGTACAGGAACACCATAGGTGGTTTATATGAGGCCGTCAGTAGTCCATTGCAAACAACAACTGGATTGATGGACATTGCTGCCGGTGGATTGCAAAATCTCACTCCAAAACCTTTGCGTGACATCATCAACAAAGCAAATGTTGGTGGACCTTTTCTTGATCCAGCGGCTGCCGCGCGTGCGCAAAATGTGGCCAATCTTGTTGGCCAAGATTATGCAAAGACTTATGGCACTGGTGAAGGTTTTGCTCGAACAATGGAGCAAGACCCGTTTAGGGTGGCCGGCGATGTGTCAATGTTGTTGGGTGGCGGTAGTGCTGCCGCCAAAGCGGCCAATCTTGGCAAAGTAAGCAATGCACTTGCACAAGCATCAGCTGTGACCAATCCAATGAATGCGTTGCTCAAACCAGCAGCGGCAGTCATTAGTCCAACTATTTCGCCTCAAATCCAATCTTTGATGAAAGAAGGCGTTGTGCCAACTGCTGGCCAAATTTTGGGCGGTGGTTACAAACGTGCTGAAGAAGCATTGTCAAGCGTTCCAATCATTGGTGACTTTATTAAAGGCGCTCAAGGCAAGGCAATGGCCGATGTTAATCGTGTTGCTTTTAATCGAGCATTGACACCAATCGGTGAAAAGTTGCCAGAAGGCGTTACTGGCCGCGAAGCAGTTCAATTTGTGTCTGAAAAATTAGACGATGCTTATGGCAAATTGTTGCCAAAAATGACTGTGGTGCAAGACACGCCATTTCAAACAGCTATTGCAAATTTAAAAGGCATGGTTCAATCTGGCGCAATTGATCCTAAAGCTGTTAGCTTTTTTAATAATTGGATGGATAACAATGTCCTTAATAAATTTCAAGGACAAAACGCAATTACCGGCGAAACATTAAAAGCAATTCAAGGTGATTTGCGTGAGACTGTTAGCCGTTTGGGTGCATCTACAGATGCAGATCAAAGACTAATTGGCCAAGCGTTAAAAGAAGCACAAGATCAAGTGCGTCAATTGGTTACTCGAAGCAATCCACAGTATGCAAGTGAATTAAAAGCAATTGATACTGGCTATGCCAATTTCAAACGTGTTGAAAAAGCAGCTGCTAGTCTTGGTGCGGAAGAAGGAATTTTTTCACCAGCTCAATTGCAAAATGCTGTTAAAGCAATGGACAGAAGCAAAGACAAAGGACAATTTGCACAGGGCAATGCCTTAATGCAAGATTTGTCTGAGAGCGCAAAGACAGCGTTGGGCAACAAAGTGCCTGATTCTGGTACTCCATACAGATCAATGATGGCAGCTTTGGCCGCATCAGGTGGCGCCGGCGCGGCTGGGTTTCCAGCAATTGCCGCATCATTGATTGCTTCGCCATTGTTGTATTCTCAAACAGGTCAAAACATGTTGGCTGCAATACTTACAAAACGTCCAGACTTTGCCAATGCATTGGCTGCTCAGTTAAATACAAGTGAAAAAGCAAAATTGGCTGCATTGATGGCATCACAAGCTGGTCAAACGCCATACCGCATTGATTTAACCGGAATGGCGAACAAATAATGGACTATCAAGTTTTATTCAACATCGCCGTAGCTATTGCCGGCTTCTTTGGCGGCTGGACATTGAACCGCATCTATTTGGCAATTGACCGGCTTGATGGTGATGTGCGCAACATGCCTTTGAATTATGTCACTCGTGATGACTATCGTTCTGACATGCGAGACATCAAGGACATGCTCGGCAAGATTTTTGACAAACTCGATGGTAAGGTTGACAAATGAATGCGCGCGCTTCTTTTTTTACTGCTGTTGCTACTGTCAGGGGCTACGGCCAGAGAAGCCTGCATCGTCTCCGACTTCTATGGTCTAAGCTGGCTCGGAAACCCGAGTGAGCGCCACCAACGTCTGTCTGAATGGCTAAGCACCAACGGCAACGCATGTAGTTCGGAACAACTGGTAGGTATTTGGAATAACTTGGCGTTGTGGGCCGGTGTTGCAGACAGCGGTGAATTACGTCAAAAAATACTGTATTACTACGCGAGGGCTGTTGAAAGGGAAAAGAAGTGATCTCCCTGCACAGATGGTATCCGTTTGTGTTCCCCAAGGAATACGACGTCAAAACTATCGCGTTTGAAAAACGGGCAGAAAAATTAGACGAAGAATATAGGTTGGAAGTGCAAGCGCAAAAAGTCAGAGAATCAGTTGAAGCATACGCGCTTGAGCTATATGATAAACGCGCTAGGCAAACGACAATCGAATTGGAAATGTTTGCCAACCATAAGCGCTTTGATAAATTTGTGTAGGAGTAAGTATGGATAGCACATTAAATAAAGTCAGTTTTTGGGTAACGCTTATGGTGGCGTTTACTTTGTGTGTTTCAGTGTTAGGCATGGTTGGCGCTTTTCTTCTTGGGCTTTGGGCAAAAGAAGTCGATAACGCAGAAATCTTCAGCATGCTTCACCCCGCATTTCAAACCATCATTGGCGGATTTATTGGATTGTTGGCTGGCGTAAAACTGTCTCAAAACGAAAGCAAAGAATGAACTTGAGCGACTTAAATCCACTGGTGGCGATTGGCGGCAAGATCCTTGACCGCGTGTTGCCTGACCCTGCGGCGGCCGCTGCGGCCAAGGCCGAACTAGATAAGTTGGCGCAAGAAGGTGAGCTGGCCAAGATGGCCAACGAAACCAAACTGTATGAGACTGAGCAAAACAACCTCACACAGCGCATGCAAGCCGACATGGGGTCTGACTCTTGGCTGTCCAAAAATATACGCCCTATGACGCTTATATTCCTTTTGATAGCCTATTCTGGTTTTGCCATCGCGTCCATCTTTGAATACGAGACGCGCGGCGCCTATGTTGAGCTGCTTGGCCAGTGGGGTATGTTGGTAATGTCATTTTATTTTGGCGGCCGCACCATGGAAAAAATTGCAGATAGGGTCAAGAAATGAATCTCTCAACACATTTCACACTTGAAGAACTTACACACACGGATCACCGTGATTTGGACAACACACCTACACAAGATGAAATTAGCAATTTACAAAGACTGGCAAACTTTCTTGAAGAAGTTAAAACAGTATTGGGCGGCAAGCCCATCATGGTCAATTCAGCTTTCAGGTCTAAACAAGTCAATGACGCTGTGGGTAGCAAAGATACTTCTCAGCATCGGATCGGCTGCGCTGCTGACATTCGTGTTCCCTCTATGACGCCAGATGAAGTGGTGCGCGCCATCATTGCTTCGGGTTTACCCTATGATCAGATCATCCGTGAATTTGATCGGTGGACGCATATCAGCGTCCCCAATCAAGAAGGTCAAACCCCGCGCAAGCAAGCCTTGATTATTGACAAGGCTGGGACTCGGGCATTTGCATAGTCAAGGCACGGTAAGCCTCAATGGCCGTTTTAAGGTCACATTGCAATTGCTGAATAATGTCATCCTGCTCGCACAGTTTGACATATGCTTCGCCTGCAAAATCAACCAGGCTTTCGCGTTCCCACATATCAAATTTTGGCATTTGAATTTGGCGTTTACGCCATCCGCTTTTGTTAGTCATTGATTTCTTTCTTTGACGGTGCGTCTATTTCGCGGCGGTAATACTTGGCAGGCATCTTGGCTTTTTTATCCAATTGATTGCGCAGCCATTCGGCGCCGCCAAGTTCTTGCAAAATCATCCAGTGTCTGTCTGACATCCGAATTTGTCTTCCGAGTAAGGGTTCAGGTGGTTTTGGGCGTGGCATATTGTCTTAGGTGTCTACCAGTTGTTCGTTTAATCCAGCAAAATTGGCAAAACCATCTCTGGCCAATCTTGATGCCGCCTTCTGGCGGCTTGATTTCTTCGCATTTATTGCAGAGTTGTAATTTGTGCATTCGTTCTGTTAACAATGTCATTTGATTTGTTTAAGTGCTTCATGTAAGCCAGCCAGACCGCCAACGCGCTGGCCATCAATAAAAATCTGCGGCATTTGACGTGCGCTTTCTGGCAGATCACTAAGCAATGCAGGGTTTGACTCAATGTCAATTTCAACATACCTAATGTTTTCAGCCCTCAAGATCATCTTGGCTGTCACGCAGTTAGGGCATTTGCGTTTGGTGTAGATTAAGATTTCCATTATGTTTTCATTCCTCGAATTGTTTTAGCACACCATAAAGCCGCACCATCTTTTTCCCAATGGTTTTCACACATCAATGCAGCTTCTTCCAATACTTGGTTTCTTTGTGATGGCGAAACATACACATCAAAATAATACGGTTGCCCTAAGTCACGAAGTATTTGTTTGCCAAGATTGCTTTGTTTTTCAACTTCGTTAAAGGCTTCGTCTTCCTCTTTTGTCCAATCAGTCATGCTTGTCTCCTAAAAAGGTATTTGATCCCACTCCCAATGTTCGCATTCAACTGTGCCATGTATCCACTCTGTTGGTGGCTTGGCTTCAAATTGTTTGCAAATTCCTGTGCTGAAGTTGTTGCAATGTAGGCAATTGACCTCTATCAAAGAGAGCTGCTTGGCCTGGCTGTCCAGATGTCTCTTGATTGCATTTAGTTCGATCAAATTCATATTGTTTTACCTCTGTATATTTTCCATTTTTGCGGGTTGCAATTCTGATTGGCTCATCAATTTTGTGTGACTTCAAGCAATCTAATGCGTTTTGTGTGCCAGACGGCATGTAAACCTTGTCGCGCTCAAGCCACCAGTTTTGTGCCTTTTGTTTGGGGTAGCCAATGTGGTTAAAGCAAACCCACTCACTGGCTACACGCAGCAGGCCGGTGTAGTAGTCAACCCTCAAGCTATCTGGCTTGCCTTCTTTCCTGTGCATGGCGTAGCCAACTCTGGTAACTTCATGCCACACCAGCTCGGCCACCGCAGTCTGGCTTGACAAGAGCGCTGCATAAGACACTTTGGCATCCATTGGCTTGGCTTCTTCTTCTTTGATTGTGCCGCCGCAATGCACACACACCATGGCTGCCGGCAAGTTGCGTTCACCGCAGTCTGGGCAGATGCTGTAGGGCGCCTCTTGTGTGCCTGATTTTTTCTTGGCTTTGCCTTGAATCGTGTCCACCGGCCCCAAGCGCTCCACGGTGTCGGTAAAGTCAAGCACCAAACAATCCGTCTTGCCGTCTGCAATGCGTGTGCCTCGGCCCATGCCCTGCACATAAAGCACTGGCGACTTGGTTGGCCTGCACCAGACAATGCAGTCCACATCTGGCACATCAAAGCCAACCGACAGCGCCAGCACGGTGACCAGGCAGTGAATCTGGTGGTTCTTAAACTGGCGAATCAGGTCTTCGCGCTCTTGTTTTGGTGTCTCACCACACACAACAGCACTGCTGATGCCAAGTGCGTTTAGCTTGTCTGCAAGGCTTTCAGCGTTTTCGACACTCGGTGTAAAGGCGATCCATTTCTTGCGCTCTGAGGCAATCCTAGTGGCTTCTGTGGCCACTTTGGCAAGGTATTTTTCAACTTCGCGGGATAGTTCGCCAACTTTGTAATCACCGTTTGAGATGCCAACATGGCTGGCGTCAATGCGGGTGCTAATTTTCTCAGCCGGTGGAACCAATGGCGCAATAAACTTCTGCTCAAGCAGCTCACCCATGGACACACGGCTTGCAATGCCGGTGAACAATGGATCGTCACCGTCAGTCAACCAAACCTGATTGCCCCTGAACGGTGTGGCCGTCATGCCAACAGTCCTGAACTGGCACAGCTCACCGAGTTTAGACAGAAAGGTGCGGTACATGCCTGCATCGCCTGCCTTCTGGCTCACTAAATGAGCCTCATCAATCACCACGGCCTTGATGTTGCCAAGCAAATGTGCGGCCTTGTGGATGCTTCCAATGGTGGCCACAATCACATCAGCGTTGTACTTCTTAGTTCCCAGGCTGGCGCTGACAAAGCCAACGCTAATGGTATGGGGCAGTAAGGCTCTGAGCTTGGCCGCATTCTGCTCGGCCAATTCCTTGGAAGGGACCAGCACCACAGTGCGCGGGTGAAACTCTGGCCACTGCTCCCACATCTGGCGCACAATCTCAGCGCAGATCACCGACTTGCCAGCGGCGGTGGGCAACACCAAGAGAGGGATGTCGGCCTCCTCGGTGTGCTTTGTCCACCAGGCAAATAGGTCAGACACTGCGCGTGATTGATATTCACGCAGGATCATCATCACGCTCCAAAAGCATCTTGTCAGCCATGGCGTAAGCGTTTTCTACGGCGCTTTTTCTGTCGCCATTGGCCAGCAAGCCAGTCAAAGCGGCTGCGGCAAAGTAATCACGCAAGGTGATTTGGTCAATTGGTGGCGTGTTCATACGAACCTTCCGTTGTGTTGTTTGCGCAGTTCAAGCGCTTGGTTATCTGTCAGCATGATTTTGTCCTTGCAGGCGTGAATCTCTTGGCTGCTGATGTAGTCTGGATTTACTTCTGGGTCACCGTTGACAAACTGCTTGCCGTCAGCCATCTGGTAGACAACGCCATGGTCAGGCGTGCTGTCAACTGGCGTGGCCGTCTTGGCAAGTAGAATGGGAATATAGCGATGATTGTTACAACCCACGCGCTGTTCTTCTGTGGCCAAGTCAAGATAAAGATGACTGCAATGCCATCGGCCTTGGCCGCCCATCTCTGGTGTGACATGCACGCATGACCGGCAAGTGGGGGCTGGTACGTCCGTGCCGTGGCAGATCGCCTGGTAATCACAGAACTTGCACTCAAACCATGTGGGGTCAGTCGATATGCCAACTGGTGGCTCAACGCTGGTGATCACCGCCATGGCCTTGTCGATTAGCTTTTGAGCCTCGTCAGGGTTGTAGTCCAAGCGCTCGGTGTAGATGTCATCATTGTCTTTGTTCACCACAAAGTACAGCGCCCTTTGGCATCCGTCTTCGCCAAACTGGTCAATGCTCCACTTCATGTATATTTGCATCTGCGCGTAGTGTTCGGGCTTGGCCTTCTTTACGCCATTTTTTTGCATTTCTTTAAACATCTTGTCAGATGCTGTCTTTATCTCCAGTATGTGCGGAGACTTAGGCGCCTGCGGCAAACCAACAATGATGCCGTCAGCATTGCCTTGGAAGTGGTGGCCAGTCTCGGGTTCGCTGAATGACCACTGCTTGCCAGTCGCTGGATTAATCTGGTAAACCGTGCAGCCAATGCTTGCCAAGTCTTGATAAACCCTTGGCTCTTGTAAGTGGCCAGACTGAAACACTCGATAGAGCCGGCCAGAAAACTGCGCAGGCTTAGACCACCGGAATGAATACCAGTGCTGGCGCAGGCAGGGCTTACCAATGGCAGAGGCGCCAAGGTAAGGCCGCTGCGCTTCCGCGCCATACTTCGCCTTGTAGTAGGCAAAGATGGCATCGGCCACAGGATCAGTAACTGATTGTGGTAGCAAGGCCATGTCAGCCTTTCTTAGCCCATGCGGGTGCTTTTGGCTTTGCGGCCTCTTGCTCGGCTGTTGGCCATGCAGGCGTTTCGGCAGCAGTTGGCGCTGGTGCGCTGAAGCCACCGGCAGACTCATAGCCCTTAATGTTGTTGCTGGCCTTGTACATGCCTTGTGCCTCGCGCACAGTCACATTGATTTTGACTGGCTTGAAGTGCAGGGCGGCAGTGTCCATCACCTTGATGACATTCACGGCATGACAAAGCGCAGACAACTGGCTTTGTGCAATGCGTTGCGTATCTTCGTTAGTGTGCATGATGTTCAAGTTTTCCCAAACCTTGCGGCCTTTGAACTGGCCATCAATGATTTCAAAAGTCAGCTTCAAACCTTCACCGTTGCCAGACTTCAAGGGCGCCACATCGGATTCGATGATGTGAGCCAAGTAAGTGCCGGCAGGCAGTGGTCCTGATGACTGTTGTGGAACGACTTGCGATGCGTCAAAATTAAACTGAGCCATGATAATTTCCTAAAAAGTTAAGTTACGAACTGGGGTGATCAAGACTGCGCTTGGGTAAGCGCTGCTTGGAATGCCGTCCAGTCAAGCGGCATATTGGACAGTCCAAAGCGGTTACCACCGCAATGAGCCGGATGTGGTTCAACGTGCAAGATGCGCTCACCAGTTGTGGTGGCCTTGGTTTCTTTCTTAGAAAACCCTGCGTCTGTCTTGCTCGTAAAGATGCGGTAGCCTGCGTAGCCAATGACATCAGCCCATTCTTGCACCAAGCCAGCGGCCTTGTCGTGCAGTTTCAGCACATGGCTGTCATAGCCCTCGGTCAACGGGTCTTCAATGCGCTTGATCTTGTCGTGCGCAATCAAGATGATGCCCATACCCTTGGCAGAGCGCAAGACCTCAAGGCCAGAGAGCAAGTTGCGCCATTCTTCAGCGGCGGCAACATAACCCTTGCCAAAGCCAGGCTGCTCGATGTTCTTCCAGTTGTTCTGCTTGCACACATACTCTTGGATCATGGGTTCGAGCCAGTCGAGCGAGTCAATGAACAAGGTCTGGAAGTCATGTTCTTGATTTATCAGCGTGTCAATGGCCGCATAGACTTCGGGCAGACTGGACGCCAGAGGAAAGGCGTTTGCGTCTACGGCGTCAGCGCCGTCTTCGGTCAGGATGCCAATGGCGTTGGGCGCCATGGCCGCGAAGGTTGTCTTGCCAATCTTGCCTTGGCCAACCACAACAATCTTGGGTGAGCGTACACGTTTGGTCTTGGAAATGGAGGATAGATCGAATGCCATGTTAGTCTTTCAGTTCAATGGATGGTTTTGCGGGTTTGCTTGTAATGAACACGGCAGCCTTGTTGTAGGCAGCAGGATCAATTTCGGAAAGTTGTCGGAGGTAAGCCAAATTGACTTCGGCCTTCCACCTAAATGCTCGTTGGGCGTTGTCAGGCAGATCGTCATAGTCGACTGCCAAACGGTCAGTATCAACCGAACGGTTGAGCTTCCAAGTAATGCTGAAGTCTTCGTCATTGTGCGTGCCTTCATTGCTTTCAGGCTTGGCAAACTGCTCGGTGATCAAGCCTTCGATGCGCAGGCGCTCATTCTTTGCGTCCAGTTCGGCTTGTTTAGCCTGGCGCAGCTGTTCTACCAAATTAGTAATCATCATTTTTAAAATCCTCAAGTGCTGTGGTTGTGATATGGTCTACAAGGTACTGCAAGAGCAAATGGCCGATGTCAACGTCTGTGCCTTTAACGTAGGCGTTGACCAGTTCCAGATTCTCGGATGTGCCAGGCTCATTAAGTAAGCCATAGCTGTCGCGTGAGCCTTCTTCTTTTGGCGTGTACTCCAAAAAGCAAACCAGATCGACACCTTCGACTTCGCATTTAAACTCGGTCAAACCTTTGGGGCAGACGGGTGTCGGTTTCATATTGGTGCGTCCTCAAAGTTATCGGGGTTGAACTTAGGCACTTTGTTGCCCTTGTCCTTGGGGTTTGGGAATGGTGGGAATGGCCAGCTCATGTTCTAAACTTTGAATATTGATTGAGCAATCTAAAAATGCCAATGGGATAACGGCGGCGCCCTTCTTTTTCCCATTCAATGACAATGGTGTCGTTGTCATAACGCCAACATCCGTCTTCAGTCAAATTGTCTTTTGTGTAAAAGTAAGCGCGAGACAAAGCTGGCTTGCTTTCGCAGGGTTCAGTCAAGATGATAATCTTGCCGCCTGCTTGGTTATCAGTCTCAGCAAATGTGTTGGCGTTAGCGCTTGTAATGGCCAGCGCAGCTGTGATTGCAATGATTAAATTTTTCATGCTGACCACCATGCAACGAGTAAAGCGGCCATGCCAACACCAATGACGATGGCGACAATGAGGTCAATGACTGCTTCGCCACGGCTGTTGAGCTTGGCGTTTTTGACTTCGGGGTAGTGAAAGTATTTGCTGTGTTTCATGTGATGCTTTCTATGGGGGCCGAGGACCCGTTGGTTGGATTAGGCTGCGACTTTCTCGGCAAACAAGCGCTTGGCTTCTGTACCTTGATAAACATATTCGTCAGAACCGTAAGCTGGATCAATTTCTTCCCAAAATGTTGGAGCCAAAAATTGACCAGACTGAAGGGCTGCGTTAACACGGGCAACCAAACGCTCGGCTTTGGCAGATGCTTCTTGACGCAGATCGGAAAAATAAGATTCGCCAGACTCAGGGCAAACAACTTCTTGAGTGCCGTTAAAAATTGCTGTGTGACGGAAGCGGCGGCCAGCTGCGTTTTCGATAACCACATAAAACTGCTCAGCAATGAATGGACGACCATCGCATGAGTAACCGGCGTTGTACATATCAGATGCGGCGTAAGCTGTGTAAGTTGCGTTCATTTTGTGTTTCCTTTATGGCCTTTCGGCATATTGGGGGCCGTGGCCCCGTGTTGTTTATTGTGTTTTTTGGATTTTGTCGTGAAGCATTGCTCGGCTGAATGCTGTTCCGAATTGCTGACCAACAAAGTAGATTTCACCATCTACACCTTTGGTCACATAGTAAGAATTTTTACCAGCGTGCCAAACAATAAATTGTCCAGAGCTGCCTTTGAATTTCCATGTAGTGCGATCAGTCATTTTGTTTCCTTTGGCCTTTCGGCGTGATGCCAAGAACAATTTCGTTGGCATGGGATGAATTATCTAGCATAACGCTAGATGCTGTCAAGCACTTTGCTAGAAATAATTCAATTATTTGCATAGGTGCTTTCCCTAATACGGATTTGTTCAAGCAATCTGCTAGACTTTGCGCCCTATGAACACACAAATAACCCCAGATGAGCGCCGACAACTGGCAGAAAAAGTTGGCATAAACGAGCAATATCTTTACCAGTGCCTTACTGGCAGGCGTGAGATGTCAGCATGGGAGGCCGTCAGAGTGGAGCAGGCCAGCGAAGGGCGGCTCACTCGCAAGATGGTGTGCCAGGGCAGCTGGCAGTCTATTTGGCCAGAGCTGGTGGAGGCAAAAGCATGAGCAGAGATGACATTATCAAAATGGCAGACGCATCAGGCATATCGTTGTACGGCATGGGTTTAGACAGAGAAAAGTTCATTCAGTATCTTGAATCCTTTGCCACCCTTGTTGCTTTTGCCGAGCGTCAAGCAATTCTTGGACTTGCTGATTCATTGGGTTGGGTAAACATTGACCACATTACAGCAAGAGAACAAGCATGAGCAATTTAACTTCTATTTTTCCTAATGGCTTCGCGGCTGCCACAGAGAGCCAAGACCTGATCAACCCAGAGGAATCGTTTCGTAGGCATTGTGAGGCTGCTGGCCTCTTGATTAAAGACCAGATCATTGCTGACGGTGAAATTCACCGTGTGGCGCATGTGTCGAGCAAGAAGGGTGCGGTTGATGGTTGGTACATCTTGCACACCAGTGGCAAAGTGCCAGTTGGTATTGCAGGCTGCTGGAAAGAGCCTGTGTTTGAAGCCAAATGGATTGCAGATACTGGCCGTGCCATGTCATTCACTGAGCGCTTTGAGCATGATAAGTGGGTGGCAGAGGTAAAGGCCAAGAAAGATGCGGATCGGTTGGCCAATCAGGCCGTGGCTGCCGAACGTGCAGAGGATGAGGTGGGAACGTATGCCGATGCAAGCAATGACCATCCATACCTTGTGCGCAAGCATGTTGGCGCCAACGGGATCAAGATTGACCGTGCAGGCAGACTGGTTGTGCCGGTGATCAATCAGGCAGGCGAAATATTGAGCTACCAAACCATTGATGCAGATGGCAACAAGCGGTTCCTCAAAGGCGGCAAGATTGAGGGCGGGTTTTACGAACTGCGTGGTAACCGGAAGATCGTGTTCATTGGTGAGGGCTTTGCCACTTGTGCGTCCATCCATGAGGCGACTGGCTACACCGTGCTGGTGGCGTTTGACTGCGGCAATTTGGCCAAGGTGGCCAAGAGCGCAAAAGAAATGTTCCCAGGCTCAAAGATTGTGATCGGTGCAGACAATGACCAGTTCACGGAGGGTAACCCTGGCGTGACCAAAGGCCGTGCAGCTGCGGCGCTTGTGTTTGGCGAGATTGTGTACCCATCGTTTTCTGACTCAGACATGGTGGACAACAAGCCAACGGACTTCAATGACCTTCACTGCCTGCAAGGTTTGGATGCTGTCAAAGAGCAGATCGAGCGCGTAGCTGGCCCAATGCGCGACAAACTGGCGTTTGAATTCAGTCGTGCTGATAGCCTGCAACTGACCCAAATTAAGTGGATCGTGGATGACTACATCGAGGCAGACTCGCTGGCGCAAGTGTTCGGTGACCCAGGCGGCGGTAAGTCCTTTGTGTCCATCGACATTGCTTGTTGTGTGGCGACTGGAAAAGCATGGCATGGCCATGAGGTTAAGCAAGGCTCGGTGTTTTACATTGCCGGCGAAGGTCATAATGGTTTGGCCAGGCGGTTCAAAGCATGGCAGATTGGCAACGGCCAGACCTTGGACGGTGCGCCACTGTACAAAAGCCACCGTGCGGCGCAGTTGTATGACGCCACAGAGGCTGCGGTGGTGGCTGAGTCCATCAAAGAGCTGTCTGCGCAGGCCGGCACGGTTCCATCTTTGATCATCATTGATACCTTGGCGCGTAACCATGGGGGGGATGAGAACAGCACCCAAGACATGAATGCGTTTATTCAGCACCTTGACACCTACTTGCGCCAACCATGGAACTGCTGCGTTCTGGTGGTGCATCACTCTGGCGTGGCTGACAAAGATCGGTCTAGGGGTAGCACAGCCTTGAAAGGCGCATTGGATGCGGAGTACCGATGCCAGCTGGATTCGGGAACCAAAACCATCGCGTTTGAGTCCAAGAAGATGAAGGACGCAGAAATGCCTGCGCCTAAGAACTTCCAGATCACCCAAGTGGACTTGCCAATCCAAGACAAGCACGGTTTAGCGGTCAAGGGCGCGTACCTGACGGCTGTGGACATTTCGGGCCTGATGGGCAACATCCAAAAGCGGGTGATTCTGTCAGGCAACCAGCGCATCGCACTGAACTGTCTGGTGGCCATCGAAGCCAAGAGAGCCAGCGAAGGTGTTGAGGGTTTTGCAGCCATGGCTGACTACGATCAATGGCGTGAAAGCGCCAAAGAGCATGGTCTAAATTCACGCCGGTTTAAGGAATGTTTGGATGCGCTAATCAAGAAATCCATGGTTTTGGAGAACGCCGGCATGTACCGAACCGTACCGAAAGTTGAGTCAAGTGAGCCAGTTTGAAACAAAGTTACCATGGGCTTGTACCGAAATGTACCGAAATGGTAATTTGGTTACGATCAAAAAGTACCGAACTGTACCGAAATGTACCGGATTCGGTACATCGGTACATGGCAAATGTACCGAACCGTGTACCGAAATGTACCGAAACGTACCGAAATGTACCGAAGCACCCCCCCTCTGGTGTACCGAAACGTACCGAACGTATCTACAGATACGTTCAGGTTCGGTACATAAAGGGGTTCGGTACATCCGCACTTTGGGGAGGGTTGGTTGATGATAGAAGTTGAGATGGACATGAAGATCGTGTCGGTGGCCAACATGCGGTTGCATTGGGCGGCCAAGGCCAGACTGGTGAAGTCGCAAAGGCAGAAGACCAGAATGGCACTGGCAGCTGTTGCACAGTCCTATGGTGTGGAGATATTGCCAGTGACCGTGGTGTTGACCAGGGTGGCTCCAAGGAAGCTAGACGGCGACAACTTGCAGTCTGGGTTTAAAGCGGTCAGGGACGGTGTGGCTGACTGGCTTGGGATTGATGATGGCAGCGACATGATCGAATGGCAGTACAACCAAAGGTCTGGTGGGCCGAATGTGTACAAGGTTGAGATCGAGGTGATAACATGACGGTGTGTGCCACTTTGCAGTTGCCACACGTTTTTGTAAGGGCTGTTAAGCCAGCGCTCGAGGATGGTGATTTGCGGATTTTCTGGCTTTCTCCCGCAACTGGTCAAAACCCAAATCGAAGCCTTTACGTTTTTTTAGGAGTTTACAAGTGACTGATAACTTGGCGTCTGATGTGACGGTGAAAAAACATGCCGGTGGCCGTCCTGTCGTTTATGGCATCGACAACCCATGTTGGCAGATACTGTGTGAGCAGATTTCGGAAGGCAAAAGTCTAAGCAGTGCGCTTAAAACGTCTGAGGGTATGCCATCGTATCAACTGGTGATGTTGATGCTTAGAAACAACCCTGAGTTCAGAGCCATGTACGAAAAGGCCGTAGAAAGCCGCGCAGACCGCTTGGCAGAGGAAATCATCGAACTGGCTGACCAAGAGATGCCAGAAGGCTTAGAAGGCCCTATGGCGTCTGCATGGGTGCAACAAAAGCGAATGCAAGTCGATGCACGCAAGTGGGTTGCAAGTAAGTTGAAGCCTAAGACTTATGGCGATCGCATAGATGTTGCCGTGACCGATAACCGGATCAGCGTGATGGATGCACTCAAAGAAGCAAAGCAGCGCGTCTTGAAGGACGAGAGCAATGTAGTTGATGCGGAAATCAAGGAAGCGTGATTGGTGAGGTTATGCATAAAAAGCATAGATTTTGTAGCGTTACGCGCACGCGCCCGCCCCTTTTTGAAAAAAAAGTAAGTAAGCGCTCACTAACAAAAAAAGTAAGTAAGCACTTACTAACTTAGCCGATCGGCAAGTTATCCACAGGGTGTTTTGACAGTTGTTCATGCTGGGCTGTGAATAACTCGATACGATGACCATACGACATGTATAACTTGTGCATAACTACATATCAACTTAACATAATGGTCATTGTATAAAGTGGGTGTAGCATTTGGTATTCATTTCGGATTGTGCGGTCAAGTAAGTAAGTACCAACTAACATTTGGGTTAGTAAGTACCCGCTAACGTGGCCCGATGGCCGCAAGGGAGGGGGTAGGGCCGGCGCGAAAGGGCCGAGCAAACGTATACCCCGCGAACATTTTTTATTTTTATTTTTTAAAAAAATGATTTATTATCTGCCCCATGCCAATCAACAACGCACTCACCCCTGAAGGCTTAAACGCGCTGGGTGCAGCGTTTGGTTTTTATCCGCAACTTAGGCGCAATAGGACGGTGCAAGACGCGCAGGCCGCGTTAGACATTCCGGTGCAAGTGTTGCGTGGCCGAGTCGCCGCAACAGCTGGTATGCCGTCTGACATCTTGAACACATTGCGCACACCGATGCCGATGGAGATGTACGGCGAGACAGATTACGGGCCGCAGACGCAAGTGCCGTATGGCACGCAAGAATTGCTAAAGACTTTGCCATTGGCGCCTCAAGGCCCAGCCCAACAGGCTGCGGCCAATCTAGGCACATTGGCGCCAATAAGTCCAATGGAAGCGTTGCAGGCCGCAAGATTGGCAAGGCAGGCAGCGTTGGCTGGTGGCAAGACGGTTAAGCAGGCTGCCAAGATTGCGGGTGAAGAATTGAATGCGGCCATGATGGGTGAGCGTCAGGGTACGCTGCTTGGCGCGATAACGCCGCAACCGTTGTTTGCTGTGCCGCCATCTGGCCGCAGTGGTTTTGGCGCGTTCGATCCACGTTATGTCCCAAGGGTTCAAGAGCAGGCAAGAATGCAGGCAATGACCCGTGATGTGCAGTTGAACCCAAATGTGGTGACGCCGTCCACGGTTACGCTAGATCAATTTGCTGGCAGGCCGTTTATTACAAGCATGGCTGACAGAACGGCAGCTGGTGGTAAGTTGATGGGTATTGACAATGTGCAATTTAACCGCCCTGTTGAGTTTTTAGGTGGTCAGGATTACATGTTCAACAACCCTGGCTTAGTTTGGTCATCTGGAAATGTGCCTACAAATGCTTTGGTGAAGTATGCAAATGAAATTAAGCAGGCAACGGGACAGAATCCGATCTATTTGCCTTGGCGCATGGCGCCAACTGGTGGTGACTTTGCGCAGATGACTGGCGAGACGATGTTGTCTTACGCTGATGCTGCCATGGGTAAGATGCAAAAAAGGCGACTGGATAAATCGATCAAAGAATTTTTGCCTGATTGGTCTGGTGTGTCTGATCCGGCAAGTGTTCAGCAGTTTAGGGATGCGCCGGACAAGACGCGCAAGGCCATCAAAACAATGATGGACAGGGATTTTCGAAATGAAGGTGGTTTGAACATTGGTGGCGCGAGGCTGGCTGTGTCTGACCCTGCGCAATTGGCCGCGCAAGAGGGTGGCGTTCAAAATGTCGGTGAGATATTTGCAGGCAGCCCAGTGATTAAATCAAGCCATCCGGCGTACCCAGGCGGTGTGCAGGGGCAGGGTTTAGGAACACTGGCTGAAGACTTGAACATTTTCCAGTTGTTGCCTGAAGTTGCGCAAGCGCGAAAAATTCCAGATGTTACAAATCCACGCGCAACGGATTTGAGGGCTTTGCAAATGAAGCCTTACTCTGGTGTGATCAGCAATGAGTTGCTCAAGCGCCTTGGCTATTGAACAAGAACTTTGGATCAAAAGTGCTGGCGAAATCTTCACCGTACCGATCAGACAGAAATGCTTTGACTGATTCTTCGGTGACTTCTTTGACGCCGGTAACAACACAGCGTGTCTCATGCAAGCCAAGTGCATTGAGCATTTTTGCTGGCATTTTGATGTCGGTATTGACGATGGGTGATAATGTCATGCCCCCATTCTATCAGATAGCTAGATAAATGCAAACCACGATCTACAAGCCCGAAGACGAACAAGAGTTGATGGCCACTCTGTGGACGCCGGCCATTGCCGATGACCCAGAGGCGTTTGTGCTGTTTGCCTTCCCTTGGGGCCAAGAGAACACGCCACTTCAACATTTCAAAGGCCCACGCAAATGGCAGCGCGAAGTCCTGCGTGAGATTACCGCCCACATCAAGCGCCAGCAAGGCCGCATAGACTTTGAAACCCTGCGCCACGCCGTATCTTCTGGCCGCGGTATTGGTAAGTCTGCGCTCGTGTCCTGGCTAACCATCTGGATGTTGTCTACCCGCATAGGCTCAACAACGATCATTTCGGCCAACAGCGAAGCCCAGCTGCGTGCGGTCACATGGGCTGAGATCACAAAGTGGTTGGCCATGAGCATTAACAGCCACTGGTTTGAGGTTGCGGCCACCAAGATCACGCCTGCGGCATGGTTGACTGAGCTGGTTGAGAAAGACCTGAAAAAAGGCACACGTTATTGGGCTGTTGAGGGCCGGCTGTGGTCAGCAGAGAACCCAGATGCTTATGCTGGTGTCCACAACTTTGACGGTGTGATGGTAATCTTTGATGAGGCATCAGGTATTGATGACTCGATCTGGGCTGTGACGGCTGGTTTCTTTACCGAGAACACACCGAATCGCCTTTGGCTGGCTTTTTCCAATCCACGCCGAAACACTGGCTACTTTTATGAGTGCTTTAACTCCAAACGCGACTTTTGGAGTAACAAGGTGGTGGACGCACGCACAGTGGAAGGCACAGACAAGCAGGTTTACCAGAACATTATTGACGAATACGGCCCAGACTCTAGCCAGGCACACGTTGAGGTTTATGGCATGTTCCCGTCTGAGGGTGATGACCAGTTTATTCCGGCTGACATTGTGGATGAGGCCATGAGTAGGCCCAAATACAAGGATCAGACGGCGCCAATCATCATTGGAGTTGACCCTGCACGCTTTGGCGCTGACGCCACCGTCATCGCCATCAGACAAGGGCGCGACATTGTGCGCATTGACCGCCACAGGGGTGATGACACCATGACGGTGGTTGGCCACATCATTGAGGCCATCGAAGAATTCAGCCCTGCCCTAGTGGTCATTGACGAAGGTGGGCTTGGCGCTGGCATTGTTGACCGTCTCAAAGAGCAGCGGTACAAGATCAAGGGTGTGAATTTTGGCAATAAGTCGGCAAACCCCATCATGTATGGCAATAAACGCGCTGAGATGTGGGGCAAAATGAAGGAATGGCTGCGCTCTGCCAGCATTCCTAAAGATAGGTTCTTGAAAACTGATTTGGTTTCGCCTATGATCAAGCCAGATTCGAGGGGCACTATATTTTTGGAGTCAAAAAAGGACATGAAGGCTAGGGGCCTTGCATCTCCTGACGCAGCTGATGCAATATGCGTTACATTTGCGTTTCCCGTGGCTCACAGGGAATATACTGCGAAGGAAAGAACCCGCGCATATTCTGACCGCACGGCAGTTGCAACTTCATGGATGGGAAGTTAGATGGCTACAAAGAAAAATGTCTCTCTCAGCGTTGGCCGTGGCGAAAAGTTGCCGGTGTCCAAGGGCGCTGGCTTAACTGAAAAGGGACGCGAGAAGTACAACCGCGAAACTGGTAGCAATTTAAAAGCGCCAGCACCGAACCCCAAGACCAAGGCAGATCAAGGCCGAAAAGATTCATTCTGCGCCCGTATGGGTGCAGTGGCAGCCAACGCCAAGGATGGCGAACGAGCTAAAGCAGCTCTTAAACGATGGAAGTGTTAAATCATGGCCACTAAACCCGCCGGCTTGTATGCCAATATCCATGCAAAACAAGAACGTATCGCGCATGGCTCCAAAGAGAAGATGCGCTCCCCTGGCGATAAAGGTGCACCCACCGCTAAAGCATTCAAGCAATCGGCCAAGACGGCCAAGAAAGGTAAATGATGCCACTGGTTAAATCAAAATCACCCGAAGCCTTCCGCAAAAATGTGAAAGCCGAAATTGCCGCTGGCGCTCCTGTCAAGCAAGCCGTGGCGATTGCCTATAGCGTTAAACGCGAAGCACAAAAATCTTCACCAAAAGGCAAAAAATGAAAGTTACTACTGCCGCACGTAAGGCCATGCCCAAGTCTGAGTTCGGCATGCCTGGCTCACGTTCATACCCTATGCCAGACAAAGCACATGCGGTTAACGCCAAAGCGCGTGCAACTCAGCAAGTAAAAGCTGGCAATCTTTCTGAATCATCTAAAGCAAAGATTGATGCCAAGGCTAACAAAATTATCAAGAAAAAATGAAAGCATTGCAAGACTGCATCATCATTAAGCGCGATGTTGAAAAGCATCCGCTGTTTGTTTTGCCACAAAATTCACAGACTGAAACGGGCATTGCCATTGCCGTTGGCCCAAAATGTTTGGACATCAAGGTTGGTGACCATGTATACTTTGGCGTAGGGCAAGAATTTAAGCAGGACGGCAAAGAGTATGTCGTCATGCGTGAGCCTCATATTTTAGGGGTTTTGGAATGAATGATCCAACCGGAATAGTCGCAGCCGCTAATGTGGCTGCTGGCGGTAAGCCTGCAAAGAGTGATTCAGACATATTGACAGTTGCCCGTGCGCGACTGGACATGGCTGTCTCTGCATTGGCTGAAAGCCGTGAGGATGAGATTGACGATCTGCGCTTCTATGCAGGCTCGCCAGACAATCATTGGCAGTGGCCTGCTGACGTTTTGGCTACTCGCGGTGCTGTGCAAGGTCAGACGATCAACGCACGCCCAACTCTGACAATCAACAAATTGCCGCAACACGTTCGTCAAGTGACGAATGATATGCGTCAGAACCGCCCAGGCGCAAAAGTCATCCCAGTCGATGACAACGCCGATGTGGAAGTGGCCGACATTTTCAACGGCATGATCCGCCACATTGAGTACATCTCTGACGCTGATGTGGCATACGACACGGCCTGCGAAAATCAAGTGTCCTACGGCGAAGGCTACATCACGCTGTACACCGAGTACTGTGACGAGAACACATTCGATCAAGACATCAAAATTGGCCGTATTCGCAACAGTTTTTCGGTCTACATGGACCCGCTAATCCAAGATCCAACTGGCGCAGATGCCAAGTGGTGTTTCATTACCGAAGACCTTACAAAAGCAGAATACGAGCGCCAATACCCCGATGCTGCGCCTATTTCTACGCTTCAGTCCCTTGGCGTGGGTGATCAGTCGATTAGCAACTGGCTCAACGAAGACACAGTTCGCATCGCTAGTTATTACTACATTGACTACGACAAAACCAAGCTGAATTTGTACCCTGGCAACCAGTCGGCCTTTGAAGGCACGCCCGAGGACAAGATGCTCAAAGGCATGTTTGGCAAGCCTGTCAAATCACGCATGTCTGAGCGCCCACGGGTTAAGTATTGCAAGATCAACGGTTACGAAATTCTCGAAGAAAAAGAGTGGGCTGGCAAATGGATTCCCGTGATCCGTGTTGTTGGTAACGAGTTTGAGGTTGATGGCCGTATCTACATTTCTGGCCTTGTCAGAAATGCTAAAGATGCCCAGCGCATGTACAACTACTGGGTGTCTCAGGAAGCTGAGATGCTGGCTCTGGCGCCCAAGGCTCCGTTCATTGGCTATGGTGGCCAGTTCGAGGGCTACGAAGACAAGTGGAAAACTGCCAACACAAACAACTGGCCTTATCTGGAAGTCAATCCTGATGTTACAGACGGCCAAGGTGCAGTGTTGCCACTACCCCAGCGTGCGCAGCCGCCAATGGCCTCCACGGGCCTTTTGCAAGCCAAGGCTGGCGCATCTGAAGACATCAAGTCCACAACCGGCCAATACAACGCTTCTCTTGGCATGGGTTCCAACGAACGCTCTGGTAAAGCCATTTTGGCTCGCCAGCGTGAAGGTGATGTAGGTACTTACCACTATGGTGACAACCTGACCCGTGCCGTGCGCCATGTGGCTCGTCAGTTGGTGGACTTGATCCCCAAAATTTACGACACACAGCGAATTGCTCGCATCATTGGTGAAGACGGCGAAACTAAGATGGTCAAGATTAATCCTGACCAACCTCAACCCGTCAACAAGATCATCAACGAGCAGGGCATTGTGATTGAAAAAATCTACAACCCAGGTGTTGGCAAATACGATGTGGTGGCCACAACTGGCCCAGGCTACGCAACCAAGCGCCAAGCGGCACTTGAAGCAATGGCGCAGCTGTTGCAAGGCAACCCACAACTGTGGTCTGTGGCTGGCGACTTGTTTATTAAAAATATGGACTGGCCTGGCGCACAAGAGATGGCCAAACGGTTTGAAAAGACTATTGATCCAAAATTCTTGTCTGAAGGCGAAGACGATCCAGCATTGCAGGCAGCGCAGCAACAAATTCAGGCCATGGGCGCTGAAATGGAGCAGATGCACGCCATGATCCAGAATGTCGGCAAATCAATCGAAATGCAAGACATGGAGCGCAAGGACTTTGAGGCTCAAGTCAAGGCTTATGACGCCGAAACCAAACGAATCGCTGCCGTGCAGGCATCTATGTCCCCCGAACAAATCCAAGACATTGTCATGGGCACAGTTCATGGCATGATCACATCTGGTGATTTAATTGGCGAAATGCCAGGCCGCGAACCGATGGAAATGATGCCCGAATCCGCAGAATATGCGCCGCAACAACAAATGATGCCACCTGAGCAAGGAATGCCACAATGAAAGCCGCAGACTTTATCGGAATTTTATTCCTAGCCCGCGATGTAACGCACAGTGTTCACTTGAACACCCGTAGCTACAGCAAACATGTGGCGCTCAATATTTTTTATGATCGCATCATTGACGCGGCTGACGACTTTGCCGAAGCCTACCAAGGCCGTCATGGTTTGATTGGCCCAATTACCTTGCATTCGGCCAAAAAGACGGCCAACATTATTGAATTTTTGCAAGATTCGCTTGCTGAAATTGAAGGTGCAAGATACGATGTGTGCGATAAAACTGATACATCGTTGCAACAATTGATAGATAATATCGTTGAGATTTATCTGCGCACGCTGTACAAGCTAAAATTCTTGGCATAAGGATCATCATGGAACTCTTAAACCCCCTATCAAAGACCGATTTCCCTGGCCGCACAGCGTCTTACACTGGCACTGCTGCCAACACCTCTGACTGGAACCCAGGTCCTGAAGGCGTGGTAATCTGGTCTACAACCCCTTGTTATGTGGAAGTTGGCCCTGCTGCTGTTGCGACAACTGCCAGCACTCCGATCCCCGCATACACACCAATTCCGTTCTATTTGCCTATGGGCACTGGCGCTCCTTGGCGCGTAAGCGCCATCCGTGTGGCTGATGACGGCGTGGTGTACTGCAAACCCATTAACAAGCAATGAGCTTCGGCGTCGCCCTCCGTAACGCGCTGGGCCTTGGCCTTGGCGGTATTGCTACGCTGATTACAGGCACACGCGACAGCGGTGCTTCAGTGGGCAACTTGCTGTGCGAAAATGGTGACAACCTTGTCCAAGAGGACGGTGGCTTGATTCTTTTGGAGCCTTAACATGGCAGTATTTTTATCTCCTGTAGGCGGCGTTGCGGCCCAATTTTTTACCAATACCGGTTCAGTTTTGACTGGCGGTAAGCTGTACACTTACGCGGCTGGCACAACAAGCCCTCAAACTACTTACACCACTTACAGAGGTAATATTGCGCGTACCAATCCAATTGTTTTGGATTCTGCGGGCCGTGTACCGGATGGTGGCGAAATTTGGATTACTGCAAACGCTTATAAGTTTGTATTAAAAGATTCAAATAATGTTTTGATCGCCACATGGGACAACATCAATAATTCTGGGCCAGTTGTTTTTACGATCGATGATTTTACGGGCAACGGAACACAAATAGATTTTACGTTGACCGCCGCGCCGTATAACGAAAACGTAACTTTCGTATATGTTAACGGCGTTTATCAAAACAAAAATACATATAGTATTTCTGAAAACACTTTAACTTTTTCAGCAGCGCCGCCATCAAACTCATCAATTGAGGTGATGTATCCGCCAACAGCTCAAGACATTACGTTAAACGATTTTACAGGCGATGGAACAACTGTTGCCTTTACGATGTCTGTTGCACCATTTAATGAGACTTCAACCTTTGTGTTTATCAATGGTGTGTACCAACAAAAAAACACTTATACTGTAGTTGGTACAACGCTGACTTTTGCAACCGCACCTCCATTTACTTCAAAAATTGAAGTAGTTTTTACCTGATTGGAATAAATCATGGCAGATAAAAAAATCTCCGCGTTAACCGGCGCGTCCACGCCACTTGCAGGCACGGAAGTACTACCAATTGTTCAATCTGGCGCAACAGTTAAAGTTGCTGTTTCAGATTTAACCGCAGGCCGCGCAGTTAGCGCTACTGCGGTTACAGCTTCAACTGGAAATTTAATAGTTAGTACGTCAGGTAAAGGCGTAACAACTGGAAGCGCTATTCCCCTTGGATTTGGTACTAATGGAAGTACATCACAAGCCACACTAGACACTAGCGGAAATTTTAGCGCAGCAGGGTATCTTACTACTGGAAGCCCATCTGCTGGCATATCGTATTTTCTCACTTATGGCGGCGGCGGAAAAGTTGTTGGCGCTGGTGGCACATTAAGTTATACGATGGCGGCAAGTTACACGGGGCTTGCACAATTGTCAAATGCCTCAAGCGGAAGAACTGCTTTAGTAATGTTTGATGGCTTGAACTCTGTTACAACTATTTCCGATCCTAATTTAATTTTGGTTAGCCTACCAATAACCAAATCAAGTGGAACAGTTACAGTTACAAATAATACTGGTGGCACTATATCGTTGTATTTGACAATCTACGCAAATTCATAGGAAAAAAAATGTCATTAACTAAAGTTTCATACTCAATGATTAATGGCGCATCTGTGAATGCGCTTGATTTTGGGCTAAGTACTTCTGGAACTGCTGCCGCAAATGCGGCCGCAATTCAAGCCGCAATATCTTCTTTTTCTTCAACTTTGGGCGGTAAAGTATTCATCCCAAGAGGTGTTTATAGTGTTGCGCCAGATGTAATTACTTTTGCTGCAATAAAGTACGTAACTATTGAAGGCGACGCGCCTGGCTATGGATATGATACGCCCTATCCAGCAACTGTACTTAGTTTTACCGCAGGCTCTGTAGGTATAAACATGTTTGACCCAACTGGGTCACAGTTTCAAGGCAACCGACTTTGTAATTTGTTGATTAAAGGCAATAATCTTATTACAGAAGGCATTAAGTTAAACGATAACGTAGTTCTTGAAGATTTAGCTGTTACAGGCTGTAAAGATTACGGTATTCATTTAGCCGATGCAACTAACTCGGCCGTATTAAACAGAGTGACGTGCTATGCGAATACAGCAGGTCTTGGCTTTGGTTTGTATATTGATGGTAGCAACACAACTGTTTACACAGTACAAAATTCAAACTTTAGGACAAACAAAAAAGGCGTGAGTATGCACGCTGGGTTGGGCGCTTTATTCCAACAAATCGTTTCTGAATCAAACTATGAGGAAGGTCTTTACATTTACAGACCTGATGCAGCTACGCCTTTAAATCTGTGTAACTTTAATGATTTTTACATGGAAAACAACTGGCGTGGTTCGCCTGGCAATGGTTTGGTCATTGATTCTTTAACGCATGATACGAATACATCTGTTCCAGGCGGATTGGTGTTTAATAATTGCGTTATTGCCGCAACTGGCAATTCTTACCATTTGTCAGTTGAAGCCGCTAATAGTGTAGATTTTTACAATGTTGTAATGGCTGGAGGCAATTTAGCACAAGGAATGTATCTAAGTGCTTTGTGGGCCAGACGCATATTTTTCCATGACTGCCAACTTGCAACAAATACTGCATCTACATTTGGCGTTTTAAGCGGGATAATTAACAAAGGCAATCCAAGCTATAGCGATCTTGCTGGCTATGACAGCACTATGGGCTGGTCTGGAATTTACAACAGAGTTTTTAAAACTTCTGGTGGGTTTGTTCAAACAGTTTCTTATGTTTCTCAAGCAATAACTGCTAGTAGTTCAATTACAGTTGCCGTTGCTGTCCCCGCTGGCGCTAAACTTTTGGGGACTCAAATTCGAGTTGATAGCACTGTGTCAAATGCTTTTGATGCCGCATATTCTGGTGGTGCAACCCAATCAATTGCTACTGGTGTTACTCCAACTCAGAATGTCCGCGTTTCAGCTTTGTTTAATGAAAACGCTGCGACTGCGATAACTTCAACAACAACAAATGTCACCATCACTAAAAATGGCGGTGGAAGTTTCTCTGCTGGCGGTTCGTTAAGTGTTTGGACATATTATTCATATATTCAAACTGCTGACCCTGTTTAAGGAATAAATTATGACAACTTTTAACTGGTCTATTGAAAAACTAACGGTAACCGGCGACCAAAATGTGGTTACGCAAGCTCATTGGCGGTGCGACGCTGTAAACGGTGATTTAACTGCTGCTTGCGCCGGTGTCCGCGATCTT
>Ga0213921_1000112_pt1 | contig 31946 bp, 24 predicted proteins | sample McNCre2017MG_FD_165041 | JGI IMG/M metagenome (GOLD analysis project Ga0213921, IMG submission 165041) | Freshwater microbial communities from McNutts Creek, Athens, Georgia, United States - 20-17 MG | ecosystem: Environmental > Aquatic > Freshwater > Creek | place: USA: Georgia | collected...
TCGCTGGTTCGGGTGGATGTTGCCCAGGACGGCGTTGCCCTAATCGTCGAACCCGGAATGATCGACTAAACGCGCAGCGGTTTCAAGCGGAATGCCCCTGACTGATTGATTTCGGTCGGGGGCATATCGCTAAACTGTGCGCTATGACTGAAACCAACCGTTCATATGGCCAGGGCGCCAAGGGCGAGCTCGACTCCCCTAAGGCAACCAAGGTTAGTTTTCTAACCCGAGTTCGCTATAACTTCGACAATTCGATCGCCAAGAGCGGCACCTTCGTGGCATACATGCTCGGCGGCTTGATCGTCATGTCGATCCTTTATGTGTTGATCAAGTATGCGCTCTATGCCGTGCCGGCACTCTATGCGGGCGACAAGCTGCCGGCGCCAACCTTTGAGACCTTCTGGGGCTCATTCGCGGCGCTGCTCGGTCGCGGCGGTGAGCCTACCTGGGCAGACCGCATCCTGGGTTTGATCACCTGGGCCATCACCATCACCCTCGCGGCCAGCATCACCGGTTTCATCGTCGGCGCAATCAACCGCACCTTCGAGCGTCTGCGCAAGGGCAAGAGCCCGATCGTCGAAAGCGGCCACACCCTGATTCTTGGCTGGTCTAGCCGCGTTTTCCCAATCTTGAAAGAACTGGCGATTGCCAACGAAAACGTGCGCAAGCCCCTCGTGGTTGTCTTCAGCGACAAGGCTCGCGACTTCATGGAAGACGAAATTGCCTCGCGAGCCGAGGGTCTCGGCAAACTCAAGGTGGTCACCCGATCTGGCGACCCAACCAACCCGGCCGACCTGAAACGCACCAATATTTCTGGTGCCAAGTCGATCATCATCCTGGATGAAAACGAGGGCGGCGACGCCAACATCGTCTCAACCGTGCTCGCGGTGAAGTCGGTGAATGCCAACCCAAACACTCGCATCATCGCCGAGGTCGACGACACGCACACCGCCGAGGCACTTCAGACCGCGACCGAAGGTCGGGTCATCTCGGTTCGCTCGCACGACATCATCGCTCGCGTGACCGCCCAGGCCTCGCGCCAGCCGGGTTTGGCCGCCGTGACCCTCGACCTGCTCGACTTCGACGGTGACGAAATCTATTTCAACAACGTGCCGGCTCTAGCCGGCAAGACCTACGCCGACGCGCTCTTGGCTTTCAACCACGCCTCGGTGATCGGTTTGGTTGACGACCAAGGTTTGGCCACTCTGAACCCGAAGCAGAGCACCAAGTTGACCGCAAACACCAAGGTGATTGCCATTGCCGAAGACGACGACAAGGTGGTCTACACCGGTGTTCGCGAAGACATTGCAACCCGCAAGCACGACACCAAGAAGCTGCCCGCAGCCAAGGCAGAGCACCTATTGATCGTCGGTTGGTCGTCAATGGGCCGATCGGTTATCGGTGAACTAGCGGCCTTCTTGCCAAAGGGGTCGACCGTGCACATCGTTGCCCAGAGCAAGTATGTAGACGTGGCCGAGATGGCCGATCTAAAGTTCGGTGACCTCAAGGTCACCCATGCTTCGGTTTCGGGCGACATCCATGACCTCATCGCTGCTGCTTCGGCCAAGAAATACAACGAGATTATTGTGCTCGGCTATCGCAATGCGATTAGCGAATCTGAAGCAGACGCTCAGACCATGCTGACCATGCTGCAGCTGAACCAGCTTTTCGCAATCGACGGAAACGGCGTTGAGCCGACCCGCCTAGTCGCCGAGATTCTCGACGGTCGCAAGGCCGAATTGGCTCGAGTTGCAGCCGCAGACGACCTAGTGGTCAGCGACAACTTGGCAGCCCTGCTGATCGCTCAGGTTTCTGAGAACCCAGCGCTTGCCCCGATCTTCGAAGATCTCTTCGACGCCGAAGGCGCGGCTATCAACGTTCGCCCGATCGATCACTATGTGCCACTTGGCCGAGAGATCGAATATGCCGAACTTGTTGCCATTGCCCGAGCACACGATGAATCGGCTATCGGTTATCGCGTTGCCGCTAACGCGCCGGGAGACGCCGCCTCCGGGGTTCAGCTGAACCCAGCTAAGACAACCAAGTTCACGCCTGCTCTGGGCGACGCACTGGTCGTGATTTCAGAGCTAGAGTAACAAGATGCTTGAACAAACAGTGGCCGGGGCTAAAGCAGCCCTGGCCACTTTTGTTGACCCCGACAAAGCCGCACACTACCCCAAGTTCTTCAAGGCCGGGCCCGGTCAATATGGCGAGGGCGATCTCTTTTTGGGGGTCACCGTGCCTCATGTTCGCGAGGTTGCCAAGCAATTTGCCGGTCTAACCGAAGCCGAAATTTACGAGCTTTTGCAATCGCCGATTCACGAGCATCGCTCACTCGGGCTCTTCATATTGGTCGGCCATTGGAAGAAGGCGAAGTCTGCCGCCGCACAGCAGGAGTTGTTTGATTTCTACCTAAGAGTGGTTTATGAGGGTCGGGTAAATAACTGGGATTTGGTCGATAACTCGGCGCCTTATTTCGGGATGTACTTGGTCGGCAAACCCGATGCGATGCACTTGCTCGAGTCGCTGGCTCACAGCGAAAAGCTCTGGGAACGCCGAGTATCAATCATGTTTACCTTTGCCTCGATCAGGGCCTCGGTGCTGAAGATTGGTGACGCCGACTTTGATCCCACACTGCACATCGCCGAGACTTTGCTTCACGATAAGCACGACCTGATTCACAAGGCGGTTGGCTGGATGCTTCGCGAGATCGGAAACCGAGACCTCGAAATATTGCGCAATTTTCTGAGCCGCTACGCGGCTGTAATGCCCCGGACGATGCTGAGATATTCGATCGAAAAACTCGAAGCCGACGAGCGAAAACTTTGGTTGGGCAAGGCTGCTGAAGCGGCTGCCGATTTGAGTCGCTAGGTTTTAGTCGATGTCGACGACCACGGGAACGTGGTCACTCGGGGCTTCGCCCTTGCGCTCATCCCGGTCGATGACAGCGCGAGTCACGCGCTCTGCAAATGGGTCGTTGCCCAGGATGAAATCGATTCGCATGCCCTCGTTGCGCGGGAATCTCAGCTGCTGGTAATCCCAGTAGGTGTAGCCCTCGGGGATGCGAGGACGCACGACGTCGCTCAGGCCGATTTGCTCGAATGCCTCGAATGCCTGGCGCTCTGGCTCCGAAACATGGGTCGCGCCGACGAAATCGTTGATGTCCCAAACATCGGTGTCTAGCGGGGCGATGTTGAAGTCGCCCATGAGCGCTAGTGGGACATCACCGGAGTGCTCTTGGAACTCGGCGGTGGTGGCGGCTAGGCGGTCGAGCCACTCGAGCTTGTAGGTGTAGTGCGGGTCATCGAGGGTGCGACCGTTTGGCACGTAGAGCGACCAGAGTCGAACGCCGTCGAAGGTTGCGCCAAGCGCGCGAGCCTCTTCAACCTGTGGCTTGCCCTCTTTGCCGAAGCTCGGCATTCCGCTGAAACCAATCTCGATATCTTCGGCCGGAATCTTGGATGCGAATGCCACGCCGTTCCATTGATCGAGCCCGTGCATGATCACCTGGTAGCCGGCTGCTTCGAAGGCGGCCACCGGAAACTGTTCGGGCTTGCACTTGATCTCTTGCATCGCCAGCACGTCGGTGTTCGAGCGTTCGAGCCAGTCGACCACGCGGCCGACACGAGTTCTAATGGAATTTACGTTGTGAGTCGCGATGCGCATGAATACAGGCTAATCGACCTCGGCGATAAACTTGAGCCATGACTTTTGACCCAGCCACTCACCCACGCCTCGTTGAACTAATCAAGGAGCTCGCCGTTGTTCACGGTCGCGTGACTCTTTCGAGTGGCCTTGAGGCCGACTATTACGTCGACCTTCGCCGAGCCACCCTGCACCACGAGGCGGCGCCACTGATTGGTCAGGCAATGCTCGACCTGCTCGACCTAAACGGCATCACCGATTATGAAGCTGTCGGTGGTTTGACCATGGGCGCCGACCCGGTCGCGACCGCCATCATGCACCAGGCCGCAGCTCGCGGACGCGCGATCGACGCCTTTGTGGTTCGCAAGGCAGCCAAGGCTCACGGCATGGGTCGCCAGGTTGAGGGCCCAGATGTCAAAGGTCGCAAGGTCATCGTTGTCGAAGACACCTCGACCACCGGCGGTTCACCGCTGACCGCAGCCAAGGCTCTCGAAGAGGCCGGCGCAATCATCGTTGCCGTGGCAACGGTTGTCGACCGCGACACCGGCGCCAAGAAGGTCATCGAGGATGCCGGCTATCGCTATTTCTCTGCGGTTTCGCTAGACGACCTAGGCCTTCGCTAAAAAATTGTCTTCCACCACCGGCACCACGAAGCCGCGTCTGACACCAATCGTCATCACGCTGCTCTCGTCGATGCTGAGCGTGGTCTCTGGCTCGATGGTGTTCATGGCGTTTCCATGGCTCGCGATTAAGCTAACCGGTTCGGCAACCAGTGCCGGAGCAATGATCGCGATCACCTCTATCCCGGCCCTTTTATTGGCTCCCGTGGTTGGCTCGATAATCGACAAGTTTGGGCGTCGCCGCGTCGGCATATATATCGAATTTCTGACCGCCGCCGTCACCCTGCTAATTCCAATTGCCGCTGGGATGTGGCAGATGACGCTTCCGCTGTTGATCTCGATCGGCCTGATTCGTTCGACCGTCGGCTCTGGCGCCGGTTCGGCTCGCAAGTCTTTCATGCCAGATGTGGCACGAGTGGCCGGCCTAAGCCTCGAGCGTGTGAACTCGATTCAAGAGGCAATTTTCGCCAGCGGGTTTGCCATCGGCCCCGCATTGGCTTCGGTCTGCATCGGAGTCTTCGGGGTTTACAACACCTTCTTCGTGGTGTCGATTTTCGGTTTCGTTTCGGGTGCACTGATGTTCTTGGTTCGAATCAAGGAGGTCATCGAACCTCACGAGGATGAAAAGAACCTGTTCAAGTTCGCGATGGAGGGCTTCAAGATTTTGGGCAGCACGCCATCCGTGGCCATCATGCTTGCCGGGGTCATGACCCTGGCCATGATCTATCTGCCGACCGAGATGATCGTCCTGCCGAAGTATTTCACCGGTAAGGGCGATGCACGGGGCCTTGGATTTTTGCTCTCGGCGATGGCTGCCGCGACGATCGTTGGTTCGCTGTCGTTTGAAAAGCTCTCGAAGAAATTCAAATACAGCACCATCTTTAGAATCGCGATTCTGGGTGTTGCCGTGTCGATGATTCCGATGTCGTTCTTGCCGCCATACGTGGTGATGATTTTCTTCGGCCTAATTCTCGGCGTGACCTGGGGCCCAATCACCCCGTTGCTGAACACCGTGATTCAACGCAAGATTCCACCGAGCAAACGCGGTCGAGTCTTTAGCCTCGAGATGGTGATATGGTCGGCCGGGCCAATGATCTCGATGGTTCTTGCCGGCATCGCAGTCGACTCTTTCGGGGTGATGCCCGTTTATATCTTTTTGGCGATTGCCACCACCACCGCGGGATTGATCATCACCTTTAATAAGCGCATGAAAGAGATAAACACCGCCGACTTCGCCGACTGACGCTTTGGTAGCCTAGAGACATGGCAGATCGAAGCAACATCACCTCTTGGCTCACCGACATGGATGGCGTGCTCGTGCACGAGGGTCACCCGATTCCCGGTGCGGCCGAGCTGATCGCAAAGTGGACCGCAGCGGGAACCCCATACCTGGTGTTGACCAACAACTCGATTTACACTCCGCGTGATCTTTCGGCGCGACTAAAGCTGGCCGGCCTAGACATCCCAGAGGAGCGCATCTGGACCTCGGCGCTTGCCACCGCCGCATTCTTGAACAGTCAGAAGCCGCAGGGCACAGCATATGTGATCGGCGAAACCGGCATGACCCAGGCACTGCACGACATCGGCTATGTGCAGACCGACCAAAACCCCGACTATGTGGTGCTTGGTGAGACTCGCAACTTTAACTTCGACAACCTGACCAAGGCGATTCGCCTGATCGGTTCTGGCTCTCGTTTCATCGTCACAAACCCGGATGCCACCGGCCCATCAAACGAGGGTCCGCTGCCGGCAGCGGGTTCGGTGGCTGCGTTGATCACTAAGGCGACCGGCATGAAGCCATACATCGTTGGCAAGCCAAACCCGATGATGTTCCGCAGCGCGATGCGCAAGATCGGGGCTCACTCTGAGTCAACCGGCATGATCGGTGACCGCATGGACACCGACGTTGTCGCTGGCATCGAGGCCGGTTTGCACACCGTGTTGGTGTTGACCGGCATCGCCGACGACGCCGAAATCGCCAAGTATCCATTTCGCCCAACTGAGATCTTGAACTCAGTCGCCGACCTTATCTAACATGACCCCCGGCGGGCCTTTCGATTTGGCGGAGGCGCTGAAGGCTGCGGCGATATTTGTCTTTTTCTTGAGCCTTGGCATCGAGCTTCGTCAAGAAATAAAGCACGGTTCTCTGGCCAAACCTCGCCAAGCCATCGTGCCGATTTTGGCCGCGGTTGGCGGAATGCTGGTTCCGGTGATCATCTATTCGATTGTGAATGCGGGCCTGCCTAGTGCCACCGGTTGGGGCGTTCCGATGAGCACGGATGTCGCGTTCGCGCTTGCCGTTTTGGCGATTGCCGGCAGGTTCATGCCGAAGGCAATCCGGGTGTTTTTGCTCACGGTTGCCGTGGTCGATGACTCGCTCACCATCTTGATCATCGCGCTGTTCTTCGCGAGCAGCTTTCAGCCGCTCTCGGTTTGCTCATTGCTTGGCGTCGCCACCGGTCTGTTCTTGCCTGGCGGCAAGAAGTTTTCAAGGCGAGTCACACGAGCGGCCAATTTTGCTGCCTTGCCGGCATTCGCCGCGATCACCCTGTGGCAAACCTTTGCCAATTTTCAAGGCCAGCTGGCCGGCTCGGCGATCACCTCAGGAATTGTGTTGGCCATGGTCTTCGGCAAACCACTCGGCGTGCTGGGCACCACATGGCTGGTCACCAGGTCAGGGCTAGGCAAGCTGGCCTCGGATGTTGAGTGGCTCGACCTGCTCTCGATTGGTTCGCTGTTCGGCATCTGTTTCACCGTCGCCATGATGATGTCTGAGCTGTCGTTCGCGGTGCAGCCGACCCAGCATTCGATTGCGAATGTCAGCGTGCTTATCGGTAGCCTTACATCTGCAGTGCTCGCCGTGATTGCGCTGCGAATTCGAAAGAGGTCTCATGTCGGTCGATAACCCGTCGCCTGAACAAACCACCTGGGGCGTTGGCCCTTGGCAGGGCGAATGGCCGGCCGACGCGGGCACACCCGAAGAGCCAAACCCAGATTCGCTGCTCGACCCAGAGCTGTTGCTCAACGGTGACACCCGAAACGTGCTCGACCAATATCGCTATTGGAAGATGGAGGCGATCATCGCCTCGCTTGACCAGCGCCGTCACAAATATCACGTGGCTATCGAGAACTGGCAGCACGACCTAAACATCGGTTCGATCGTCAGAACCGCGAACGCTTTTCTTGCCGCCGAGGTGCACATCATCGGCAACCGCCGCTGGAACCGTCGCGGCGCAATGGTCACCGACCGCTATCAGCACGTGCGCCATCACCCAACCGTCGAGGATTTTGTCGAGTGGTGCAAGACCGGTGGCCAGGATGGCGCTGCCCTGCCAATCATCGCAATCGATAATGTTCCGGGCTGCCAGAAGATCGAGGAATACCCGCTGCCAGAGAACTGCGTGCTGCTTTTTGGCCAGGAGGGTCCCGGTTTGAGTGAGGCGGCAATCCACTCGGCTGAGGTGGTTTTGGAGATCACCCAGTTTGGCTCAACCCGTTCAATTAATGCTTCGGCCGCCGCCGCAATCACCATGCACCAGTGGGTAATGCAGCACGTGTTCGGTCACAAGCTGTAATCTCCAAGGCACAAAACAGGGGTTTCGCACTAAACTTAGGTGTACGCCATTCGCGTGCAATCCAAAGCTTTGAAATACGGGGTAAAAGTATGCCTGCATTAGTGATTATTGGTGCACAGTGGGGCGACGAGGGCAAGGGCAAGGCAACCGACCTGATTGCCGAGCACATCGACTATGTCGTCAAATTCAACGGCGGCAACAACGCCGGCCACACGGTGGTCATCGGCAACGAAAAGTATGCGCTTCACCTTCTGCCATCGGGCATTTTGACCCCTGGCGTGACCCCGGTTATTTCGAACGGTGTGGTCATCGACCTCGGTGTTTTGTTCCAAGAAATCGAGGCCCTCGAGAGCCGCGGCATCGACACCTCGAAGCTGCGCATTTCGGCTAACGCCCACATCATCACCCCCTACAACGTGATCGTCGACAAGGTTTCTGAGCGCTTCCTGGGCAAGCGCGCAATCGGCACCACCGGCCGCGGAATCGGCCCTACCTATGCCGACAAGATCAACCGCGTGGGCATTCGCATCCAAGATTTGTTCGACGAAAGCATCCTTCGCCAGAAGGTCGAAGCTGCCCTGGTTGGCAAGAACAACCTGCTCACCAAGGTCTATAACCGAGCCGCAATCAAGGTCGACGAGACCGTTGCCGAACTGCTTTCATATGCCGAGCGTGTTCGCCCGATGGTGGCCGACACCGCGCTCGAACTATACGAGGCGATCAAGGCCGACAAGACCGTGCTCTTCGAGGGTGGTCAGGCGACCATGCTCGATGTTGACCACGGAACCTACCCGTTCGTGACCTCATCAAACGCAACCGCTGGTGGCGCATCGACCGGTTCAGGAATCGGCCCAGGCCAGTTCCAGACCGTGATCGGCATCGTCAAGGCATACACAACCCGAGTCGGCGCCGGCCCTTTCCCGACCGAGCTTTTCGACGAGAACGGCGAGTTCCTTCGCGCCACCGGTTTCGAGTTCGGCACCACCACCGGCCGCCCACGTCGTTGCGGCTGGTATGACGCACCGATCGCTCGCTATTCGGCACGCATCAACGGCGTAACCGACTTCGTTTTGACCAAGCTCGACGTGCTAACCGGCCTCAAGGAGATTCCGGTTTGCGTCGCCTATGAGGTCGATGGCAAGCGCTTCGATGAGATGCCGGTTTCGCAGTCAGACTTTCACCACGCGAAGCCAATCTATGAAAACTTCCCAGGATGGTCTGAAGACATTTCGGTTTGCCGCACCTTCGAAGAGCTTCCAAAGAATGCGCAAGACTATATCGTCGCTCTCGAAAAGATCAGTGGCGCTCGCATTTCGGCCATCGGTGTCGGCCCGGCACGTGACGCAATCATTGTTCGTCACGACATGCTGGCTCGCGCCTAAATTCGGGCCAAATTCGCAATCAAGGGTTAACCCCTGATTAGTTCGCCTCGAGGCGCGTTTTGCTGTGAATCCGTGGCTTTCTGGCCCATTTTCCTGTTCGTTTTAGCGAATATTTCCTACAGTTGTAGTTGAGGCATCAACCTGGGGTTGACTGCCGTTCGCTATGAACATTGGAAACAAATGATTCGCAATAAGGCATCAATTAAATTCTTCGCAGCGCTAGTCGCAGCTTTGGCTCTAGTCTTCGCCGGGTTGACCCCGGCGAACGCAACCCACCTTCGTGGTGCGGTTGGAACTTTGACCTACAGCGCGAGCGCCAAGACCGTGACTCTGACCTCGACCATGGTCGAGCGCAAGGATGCCTGCACCACCTATTCGAGCACCAACTCGCTCTGCACCTACTTCGCGTTTCCAACCATCAGCCAGGTGTCGCGAACCACCGGCGTAGTTGCAGCGACCGTCAAGCCTTGCACCGGCCAGGCGACCACCCCGAGCTCGAGCGTTTATGACAACACCTCTCAGCCGCTCTACAACATCTTCACCACCACCTATGTGATCGATGTTTCTTGCCCGGCCTTCAACACTGACTTTGACTACACCTTCAGCCAGCTAGGCAATAACCGAATCGGTGGAATCAAGAACTCGTCGAACCAGACCATTCAGTTCGAAGGCAAGATTCGAATCAACGGCACCACCGATGCCAAGTCGCCGATCTTCAACTCTGGCTACATGACCAACGTGCCTTACAACACCAGCACCTCGGCCGTTTATAGCACCAACCTAAACGCCCTAGAAGGTCTTCAGGGCAAGTCGGTCACCTACTCTCTGATCACCGACCAGACCGCCGCGCTCGGTGGTTATGGTGGTTCGCGAATTCCGTGTTCTGACCTGAACCTTTCGACCGGTGAATTCAGAATCTCAGCCGGTCTCTGCACCGGTTCAGAAAACTACGTCACCGCGTTCAGCGGCGGAACCCCGACCACACCTATTTATTACGTGCTAAAGACCCGCGCCACCGATGCGCTAGGTCAATACACCACCCGCGACGTATTGCTCGCGTTTGCTTCGCAGTCTGACAACGCTCCGGCAATCACCCGAGTCACCTCGAACGCGACCGTGACCGTCACCCCGGGCACCCCGCAGACCATCACCTACACCGCGACCGATGCCGATGCCGGTCAGGTGCTCACCTGGTCAACCAACACCCTGCCTTCATGGGCAACCTTCACCACCACCGCTACCGTGGTCAACACCGCGGTCACCCCAAACGGTGTGAAGTCGACCCTGACCCTAACCTTGAACCCGCCTGCCGGAACCAACACCGCAATCACCATCCTGGTTTCTGTTCAGGACAACGCGGCGTTCCCACTCAGCGCGACCAACTCGCTCGGTGTCAACGTTGGTTCTGGTTTGCTTCCACCGGGTGCACCGACAATCTCATCGGTTAGCAGCAACGGAACCATCACCTTTGCCGCACCAACCTCAGGTGGTGCGGTGACCAGCTACTCCGCAACCGCAACCAACCTTTCAACCGGTGTGGTTTCAACCGGAACATGCACCAACACCTCGCCATTCACCTGTTCTTTCAGCCCGACCCTGAACAACACCAGCTATTCATTCGTGGTCACCGCGACTAACAGCTCGGGCACCGCGGCCTCGGCCCCATGGGCACCGTCTGCACCGATTCTTTCGCTGAGCCCAACCTCGCGCACGATCACCTCGGGCACCGCTCTTCCATCACCGGCCTACACAATTACCGTAACCGGTGCAGCAGTTTCTAGCTATTCGGCAACCTGGGCGCCTTCGACTCCGGCCGGCATCACCTTCAACTCGACCACCGGATTGATTTCAGGAACCCCGACCACCCCGGGCACCTACACCTTGACCCTGACCGGCACCTCGGCCAGCGGTGCCACGGGAACCGCAACCTTCACTCTGACGGTTTCGGCCGGAGCTCAGACCGTGACCTGGTTGCCGTTCGGCGCGATGCCAATGACCTCTTTGATCCCTGGTGCCACCACCGGTGCCAACGGACTTTCAAACAACGAGCAGTTGGTTCCGCTTCGTGCCTATAGCAACGTGCCGGGCGCGACCATCACTTTCACCGCAGACTCGAACAACGCTAGCTATTGCAAGTTGAACGTGCTCAACGGAATCAGCTATGTGAACTACACCTATCGCAGCGGAAAGACGTCGACTGCGACCTGTAACTACATTGCGACTGCTGCAGCGATCGGTGCCTATGCCGCATCGAGCGCTGTCACCCAGACCTTGACCATCAACCGCAACGACACCAACTACAGCAGCAGCGCCGACACCAGCCAGAAAAACTGGACCATCATCGGTTCAGAGAACCCGCTTCCGGCTGGTGGTGCACCTCAGATTGCGACCTTCACCTCACCTGATTTCGCAACCGGAACCACCACGCTGTCATACCAGGTCGGAACAGTGCTTAACAGCCCGCTTCGCTACACCTTGACCTCAAACACTTACGCGCCGACCTATTGCACCCTGTCACCGGCGCTGCCAACCGGAATCGGAATCTCCTTCGACACCCACCTCTGCCAGCTGGTTGGAACCGTGACCGGTGTTGCTGCTCCGGCGACCTACACCATCACCTATAAGAACCCATCTGGTGCGGTGACCTATCCAAGCCGAACCTTCAACTTCGGCACCACCATGAACAGCCAGACCATCACCTTCGCGCAGCCTGCCGCGATGATCGCTGGAACCACTCAGAGCCCGAGCACTCAGACCATCACCGCTCGCTCAACCAGCGGTTTGGCAATTGCCTTGACCACCAGCTCGGCGGCATGTTCAATTTCGAACATCGCCACCACCGCCGGAGTGACCACCGCGACCGTGACCGCACTGTCTGCTGGCCCATGTGTGATTAGCGCAAACCAAGCTGGCAACTCGAGCTATTCGGCCGCAACCCAGGTGCAGCAGACCTTCCAAGTCTCGGCCGCGCTATTGCCACCGACCATTGCCATGGCAATCGCGGGAACCGCTGACGCACAAAAGATGGTGTTCGAATTCTCGGGCTCAATCTTCCCGCTGGTTTCAACCGGTGGAGCCGTCGCTTCATACCAGTTCTTGAACGCAGCCGGAACTGCGTCGGCAACCATCCCGGCCGGTTTGGCGTTTGACCCAACCACCGGAATCCTCAGCGGTGCAGCCGAAAACTCGCAGGCCAGAACTCACTATGTGATCAAGGCCATCAACACCTCTGGCACCTCAAGCATTGACGTCTATCTGACCATCACCAAGATGGACCAGGTCATCACTTTCCCTGCACTAACCGGAATGGTTTATGCCGACGCAGCTGGCGCAGGTCAGGGTCTTGGCGCAACCGCCGACTCGGGCATGCCGGTCACCTATTCGATCGACTCATCAAGCACCAACGCCTGTGAAATCGTTTCGGGTGGAAAGGTTCGCCCGAAGGCCGGCCTAACCGGAACCACCACCTACACCTGTAAGGTTTGGGCGGCTCAGCCTGGCGACGCGATGATGTACAACGCGGCAACCTCGGTCTTCCAGACCTTCACCATCGTGCCTGGATTGCTGCCACCAGTCATCACCTTGACCAAATCAACCGGATACATGGTCGTCGGCACCCCGTTCACCCTTCCATTCGAAGTGGTTAACACCGGTGGCGCGGTTCCAGTTGCCGGCGTTGCCGTTGGCACCGGAAACCAGTTCACCGTAACCGGTTCACCTTCGCTGCCTGCCGGCTTGGTCTTCAGCAATTACTACGGTGCCTATATCTCGGGCAGCCCGACCACCATGGGCACCTACACCTTGACCATCACCGCGACCAACAGCGCCGGTTCATCTAGCGCGCAGTTCACCTTGACCGTGGGCAAGCAGTTGCAGACCGTGACCGTCAACACCGGTGCCAACCTAACCGTCGGTTCTGCGGATGCCACCCTGGCCTCGACCTCGACCAGCGGTTTGACCACTTACACCTATAGCATCGACGCTTCGAGCGACCCGGGCGTCTGTTCGATCGTGGCCGGTGCACTGCACGCCATCAAGTATGGAAAGTGTGTGGTTCGCTCAGATCAGGCCGGAAACTCGACCTATGAGCCTGGCTTCGGTCTAGCCACAGTCCAGATTCACCAGGCCCCGACCCTTCAGGTCTCTGGTGTCACCGGTGCAGCCTCGAGCGCCATCACCCTGACCGTCTTGAACGGCCAGCGCGTGACCGCGGGTCTATACAACCTGACCTTGACCGGTGACCCTGCGACCAGCTTCTACCTTCGCACCAGCACCGGCGCGACCCTCGACCTGCCAAACAGCACCATGGCAACCGTGGATGGTCTCGACACCTTCGACCCACTGACCGGTTATCTAACCGGAACCGCGCTGGTCAACACCGGCTCGGATGTGGTTCGCATCTATGCAACCAACGGATACGGCACCGACTCGTATGTGACCGTGACCTTCAACTATGCGGGTGCGGCTCAGCCAAGCTTGACCATCCCGAGCACCAGCTCATCGGTTGTCGCCTATGTCTATAACGCCCTGCCGGCAAACCCATACGTGCTGGTTAACACCGGCTCGGATGTTCGCGCCTGTGACCCGGCGACTTCGACCTATTCATACGTGAACTTCACCGGCACCTTGCCAGCGGGCGTGACCTTCAACGCCTGCACCGGCATGATCGAGGGCACCCCGACCGCCCTGCAGTCATCGCCAGTGACCTATACCTTCAAGGGAATCAACTCGACCGGTTCAAACGGTAGCGCCGCGACCTTCACCTTGACCGTGTTGCCTTGTGTGCCAACCGTTGCCTGGGCTCAGCCAAACTCGATCGCCTATGGAACCACCCTGTCGAGCGTGCTAAACCCATCGGCAAGCTGTGGAACTCAGAGCAGCGTGGCAGGAACCTACACCTACACCTCGAATAACGGCAGCGGTGCGGTTGCGGCCAACGCCTCAACGGTTTTGACCCCTGGCACCTACACCTTGACCACGACCCTGACCCCGAGCAGCAACACCTTCGCCGGTGGTCAGACCGCTCAGGTTCAGCTAACCGTCGACAAGTGCACCCCGGTGATCAACTGGTCGGCGCTCGCAGACATCACCTATGGTGACGCTCTGAGCAGCACCGAGTTCGGGGCGACCGCTACCTGCAACGGCACCACTGTTCCGGGAACCTTCGTCTATAAGGCCTATGGTCAGACCCTGAACATCGGCGACCTACTTGCCGCCGGCCAGCAGTTGCTCTTGAACGTGACCTTCATCCCGACCGACCCATCGCTTTACAACAACGCGAACGGCATCAACCACATCAACGTCTTGAAGAAGGCCGCGGTCATTCGCCCGGTTGCCGGAACCAAGGTTTGGAGTGGTTTGGCCTTGACCGACCCGGCCCTGAACTTCGAAGCCGTTTCTGGCCTCTTGGTGAACCAGGATGAGTTGCTCAAGATCAACGCAACCGTTTCACGTGCAGCCGGTGAGGCTGTCGGCAGCTATCTAATGTCGTTGAGCAACATCTCGTCTGACTTCTATGACGTGACCGTTGACCCAACCGCGGTGAACTTCACCATCACCTCGCGCACCCCGGTTATCACCGTGACCACCAGTCACACCGAGCCGGTTGGCGCCCGTGTGATCACGACCGCAACCTCGAACCTCTCGGGTGGCACCTGGTCGATTGACCCAACTGGCAACGGAAGCCTCTTCACGATTTCAAACACCGGAGAGCTTTCGTTCGCGGCACCAGCCACAGCGGGAACCTACACCGTTACCATCCGCACCACGGATGGTTCGGGTGGCACCGCGACCGCGACAATCACAATCGTGGTTGTTGCGCCGACCGGAACCACCCCGGTTCTATCGCTCGACAACTCAGAGTTCACTCTGACCGTCGGAACCCCGATTGACGCCTCGACCACATACCTGATCTCAAACCTCGGTTCGGCGGTTGATGCCGGTGGCTACACCCTGGCCAGCGGAACCATGCCAACCGGTTTGAGCTTCAGCGCAACCACCGGTCAGGTTTCTGGAACCCCGACGATCGCTCAGGGCCAGACCACCTACACCTTCACCGGCAAGACCGGCACCAACGTCTCGACAGCGGTCACCTTCAAGTTGACCATCAACAAGTGCCAGACCGTGGTCAACTGGGCAGTGCCTGCAGACATCACCTATGGAACCGCGCTGTCATCGGCTCAGATCAACGCCGTTGCCCGCTGTGGTTCGACCGTGATTCCTGGAACCTTCACCTACAGCGATGACGACACCGAGCCAGTCACCATCGGTGCGATTCACCGCGCCGGTGTGAACCACCTATCCGTGGTCTTCGTGCCTGACAACACCCACGACTACCTAGGTTCATCTGCGACCGTCAACTTGAACATTCTCAAGAAGCCGATCGTTGTGGTTCTTGCCGACGCCCAGAAGCGCAAGGCGACCTCTGACCCGGTTTATACCTGGGATTCAAATGGTGTTGTCTTTGCCGGCGATGTTGCGAACCTGCCAATTTCGGTTACTCGCACCGACCTGTCTGAAGAAATCGGAAGCTACTTGCTAACCGGAACCGCGGGCAACTCGGATAACTACATCATCACCTTCGACAGTGCCCCTAAGCACCTGACCATCACCAACAACCAGCCGGTGATCACCTCTGCCCGCACCGCCACCATTACGGCGCCAGAGCAGACCGCGATCAACCTGGATGCTGACGTGAACGTGGTCTGGTCGCTGACCGGCGGCGCAAACCAGTCGTTGTTCTCGATTGACCCAAGCACCGGAATTCTGAGCTTCATCGCTCCTTCGGCAGCCGGAACCTATGAGGTCTTGGTTCGTGCAACCGACTCCTTCGGTGGTTTCTATGAGTTCACGGTGACCATCACCGTGCTTGCCCAGGCACTGCCACAGGCGCCAAGCGGCGGCGGTTCTGGTTCAACCATCAAGATCATCTTGAGAACTCCGAAGCCGATCACCACCGGAAAGCCGGCGGAAAAGACCGAGGTTAACGTGACCGCCGAGACCGGTGGCTCGAACTCGACCTCGACTCCGACCCCGAACGCAACCGTGCTAAACGTGGTCACCAGCAACCTGCCTAAGGAAGTTCAGAACGCAACCATCGTTGCCGGCACCGTGGTCATGCAGACCCAGGTTGGCTTCACTGGAATCGTGGAGGTTCCGGTTCAGGTTCAGCTGGAGACCGGTGAAATTCAGACCACCACGACCAAGGTGACGGTTAACCCTGAGGCGCCAACCGCGGTTGTTGTCGAAGAGAAGCAGCCAACCCAGAACGTGATCACCTGGGCGCCGGCAACCGGTGCGGTTGAATACCAGGTGACCGTCAACGGTCAGGCCGTTGCGACCACCACCGAGACCACCTACACCTTGAACATCGCGCTCCCAGCCGACGCCAAGGTCATGGTTGCCTCACTCGGCCACATGTCAACCGCTTCAATCGCGGTTCCGGCAGAGGTCAAGAAGGCCGCGGTCACCTACACCTTGTTCAAGACCGTTGACCACTTTGCCAAGAACTCTTCAACGCTGACCCCAGCAATGACCAAGATTCTTGACAAGGCGATCATCGCAATCAAGAAGCTCGGCTATAAGGCATTGACCATCGAAGGTCACGCCGACGGTCAGGCCGCTGCTGCGACCGTGTTCTCGAAGGTCTCGATTGCTCGCGCAACCGCGGTCAAGAACTACATCGCACCGAAGCTTCCTGGTGTGAAGATGACCGTTCGCGGTCTTGGAAAGGACCTTCCGGTTGCGTCGAACGCGACCCCTGAGGGCCAGGCCAAGAACCGTCGCGCGACTATCTTTGCGACCAAGAAATAGCCCAAACTCAAGACGATAACGGCCATCCCTCGGGGTGGCCGTTATCTTTTTGTGAGTGCAACGAAACTTAATGTTTACTCGTGCGTGACCCGTGCGAATCAACTCGGGCGCATACTAGCCTCATGAGCGAAATCAAACTTATTGTCATGGGCCCTGCCGGTGTCGGAAAATCGACCGTCGGCAAGGCAATCGCAGAAAAACTCGGGGTGCCATACGTCGACGGAGACGCGCTGCACCCGGCCGCAAATATCGCCAAGATGTCAAAGGGCACACCGTTGAGTGACGATGACCGCGACCCTTGGCTGGCCAACATCGTCGCCGAGCTCGGCAAGGGCAGTGTCGTGATCGGTGCTTCGTTGCTAAAACGCAGTTATCGCCAAAAGGTGCACGAGGCGGTTCGCGAGGTGCGCTTCGCCCAGCTTGCCGCGCCTTTACACGTGCTCGCCCAGCGCATCGATGATCGCGAACACTTCTTCAGGCAAGACCTGTTGCCAAGCCAGATGGCGATTCTCGACCCACTCGAGCGACTCGAACCCGGGCACGTCTATGACGGCACCAAGCCGGTGGCGACCCTGGTGAGCGAAATCACACTCGATTTGAAATCGCTTTAGACTTCAAATATGGCCAAGAGAAAGCTGCGCTTTAGGGCAACCGCGCTGTTTCTCGCCGCGCTAATTTTCGGGTTCGCGCCACTGGTTCATTCGATGTGCGTCGGCGAAGCCGTGTCGGTCTCGCAGCACGTGATGACCGACGGCACTCTGATGGCCACGGATGTCAGCCAGCACGACGCCGACCACACCGACGAGGGAATCCTCCTCGGGCTGATCGCACTCACCCTGGCCCCGGCCTTTCTCGCGCTTCGCAGGTTGTGGCGATATTTCAAACAGCTGTTGTCGGCACCGCAACTGACAAATCGGCTAGACCGGCGACTCGACTGCAAGCCGCCGAAAATTCTCCATCGACCAACCATGGTCGATCTGACATCCTTGGGAATCAGCCGAACATAGGCCGATAAGTGATTAGGCAACGCGATTTGCGCTGCTCAAAAGAAATTTAAACCAATCACTTAAGGACAAAAATTGAACAACAAAACTACGCGCTCGCTCGCTCTGAGCGCAGTGGCACTAATCGCATCAATCGCCCTCGCCGGGTGCTCCGGTGCCAGCACAGAAAAGCCGTCAGCAACGGCAACGGCAACGGCAACGGCAACGGCAACCGCATCCTCGTTCTCTGGGGCCGACATCATGTTCGCCCAGATGATGATTCCGCACCACCAGCAGGCGGTCGACATGGGAACCCTGGCCGAGACTCGCGCCAAGAGCCCCGAGGTCAAGGCCCTGGCGGCCAAGATCAAGGCCGAGCAGGCTCCTGAGATCGCGCAGATGAAGGGCTGGTTGAAGGCGGCAAACGCGCCGCTCGAAATGGGTCACGACATGGGCATGGGTGGAATGCTCACCGCAAAGCAGATGAACGCGCTGAAGAATGCCAGTGGTGCCGAGTTCGACAAACTCTATATCACCGGGATGATTGGCCACCACCAGGGTGCCATTCACATGGCCGAGATGGTGGTCGACTCGAATAATGCCGAGGCAAGCAAGCTGGGCAAGGCAATCATCGCCTCGCAGACCGCTCAGGTCGCCTATATGCAAAAGCTATTGGCCAACTATTAACCAACCGTGTGGCCAGGGCAGAAATGTTCTGGCCACACTTCTGGTTGCTCCCTTTGTAAATACAAAGGAGTATTACTTTGCCCGAAATCAATCGCACCCACGTTCGCCCAGTCGATTCTGCACATCCCGACCGAAACCTAGGCATGGAGTTGGTTCGTGCCACCGAAGCCGCCGCCATCAAGGCGAGTGCCTTCATCGGCCGCGGCAACAAAAATGACGTGGATGGCGCAGCCGTCGACGCAATGCGCAGTTTTCTTTCAACAGTAGATTTCGCCGGCACCGTCGTGATCGGCGAGGGTGAAAAAGACGAAGCCCCGATGCTTTTCAATGGCGAACGCGTCGGCAACGGCAACGGGCCAGAATGCGATGTCGCGGTCGACCCGGTCGATGGCACCAGCGTCACAGCGGCCGGCCGCTCGCACGCCATTTCGGTGATCGCGGTTGCCGACAAGGGCAGCATGTATAACCCGGTTGACGTTTTCTATATGGACAAACTGGTCACCCCCGGCATCGGCGAGGGCGTTGTCAGCCTGCAGCAGTCGGTCGGCGAGAACATCCGTGAGCTCGCCCGCGTTCTCGGCAAGCCGGTCAGCGAAATCACGGTTGCCATGATCGACCGACCACGTCACCGACCGTTGATGGAGGAGGTGCGTTCGGCCGGTGCGAGAACCCGTCTGTTCTTGGATGGCGACGTGGCCGCGGGAATCCTGGCCGTCACCGGTGGCGGTCACATCGACATGTTGCTGGGTGTTGGCGGAGCCCCCGAGGGCACCATCACGGCCTGTGCCACAAAGGCCCTCGGTGGATACATGGAAGGTCGCATCAACCCGCTTTCGCCAGAGGAACTTGCCCGCGCAACCGCCGCCGGCCACGACTTCAACCGCATCTTCACCGCCAACGACCTGGTCACCAGCGACAACACCTATTTCGTGGCCACCGGTGTCACCGACGGCCTGTTGCTCAACGGTGTGACCCGAAACGGCGATTATCTGCGCACCGAAAGCATGATCTTGCGCGCCCACTCGGGCACCATCCGCCGGGTGAGCGCCGACCACAGAATCGAACGCTGGTTGCCAACAGAAAGTTAAGTTTTGGGCGAAACCCCTGGTTTGATGAGGTCGCGCACCCGAAAATAGAAGCATGAATGCACACGAGGATGGCCCAGAGCTCGAGGCCGACCCAGCCATCGAGGCTTGGGGTGGCGACGTCAGCCAACTCGTGGTGGTCAAAAACGGCCAGGCCAAGGTCGGGCACATCCCGTTTTATAAGTTTCTCTACTACCCCGATGTTCTAGACCTTCGCAAGTGCGGCTATGAGGTCGAGGCGTTTCATCCGCTGCTCGACCAGCTAGACAACGCGCACACCTCGAACGCACAGATCGTTCACCACCTGCTGCATCTGCCCTCGGATGAGTATGGCCGCATGGGCGATGGCTCTGGCGGAAACCAGATCTGGAACCCGCGTCGTGCCCGCGAACTCGAGTTCACCGTGCGAGCCGCGCTGCACCGCCATGGCCTGAGCGACATTTCGATTTTGCTTCGCCGCATGATCGGCAAGGCTTTTCCCGGTGACTCGATCAGCCACCTAGGCGTCGACCTGCTCAACGTTTTCTTCTGGTCGGCGATGGCTAAGGTCGCCCGTGACTATGCCTGGCGCGACCCACGCCTCGAATATGCCGCCGACTATCTCGAATACCCCGTCAAACGAGCTTTTCGCTAATTTTTAATTTCGCGCGAGCGGCTTCGCCGCTGGAAAGCGATCCAAAACTCACTACTTACGATTGTATTTGCTGATAAACAATCGTAAGGTTGACAAATGGAGTTGAATTCTCGATCTGGCTGGCCGAAAGTGGGCACGATTCGTGCCGCCTGGGAGAGGGATTATTCGCAAACGCTGTCACGCAAGCAGACTCTAGCGCAAAGAGGTTTTTACAACGCGGCCTTGGTTCCCACCATTGCTGGAGAGATGGTCTCGATCAGCGGCCAGCTTCAGAGTCACGCAGAAGACGCGGCCGTGGCCTTGGCGAGATTTGATGCCGAAGTAGGGCAGATGGTTGCGCCGTTTGCCGCCATGTTACTTCGAAGCGAAGCGGCATCTTCATCCCAGATTGAAAATCTAACTGCCGCCCCAGCATCCATCTTGAAGGCGGAATACGGGCTCGGTGAAACCCCGAATGCATCAATCATTCTGAGCAATCAGAAGGCAATGAGCGCTGCCATAGCCGCGAGTGACGAAATGAATCTCGATGCCATTTTGCTCATGCATCGAAGTCTGATGGAAACGATTGATCCGAAAAACGCTGGGATGCTTAGAAGCGAGCAGGTTTGGATTGGCGGCACGACTTTTTCACCCCATGGGGCGCAATACATCGCACCCGAATCGCAAGAGGTTCCAGAGCTGATGAGCGATTTGATCAAATTTGCCAATAGAACCGACATGCCGGCCATCGTTCAGGTGGCTATTGCGCATGCACAGTTCGAAACCATCCACCCGTTCACCGATGGAAACGGTAGAACTGGCCGTGCCCTGGTTCACGCGCTGCTGCGCAGGCTCGGTGTGACCAACAGCGTCACGGTGCCAGTCTCGGCGGGGTTGTTGAGAGATACCTCTCGCTATTTCGATGCCCTAACGCAATATCGTTCAGGTGATATCGAGGCAATAATCAACGTTTTTGCCGATGCGGCTTTCGAAGCAACAAATAATGGCCGAGAGTTGGCTCGAGAAATTCAAGAGGCAAGGATGAGCTGGCAAACCCTGATTCCCATGCGCACAGGCGCTGGAGCTACCAAACTAATGGAGAACCTGCTTGAGCAGCCGATTCTGAGCCGAACAACGGCTTGCGAATTTCTAGGAACCACCCCCGCAAACGCACAAATCGCGATCGATCAACTGGTGAACGCGGGTATCTTGACGCAGCTGGGCACAGGGCAACGAAATAGAGTTTGGCAGGCGGAAGATGTCATTATGGCCCTTGAACGTTTTGCCGAGCGAAGCCGTCGCGCCTAGGAATAAAGCCCTCCTTTACAGGGTTGGGTTGAGGTATGACTCAAACACCAGCCGCCGGTTCAGGCCGCCCAAATTTCGCCCCCGCCCCAAGATCATCCTGGTTGGCGCTCGCAGTGCTTTTGGCTGGTTTCTTCATGGCTCTGGTTGACGCAACCATCGTCAACGTCGCACTGCCGAGCATTCGCACCAGCCTAAACGCGAGCGAAACCACCCTGTCGTGGATCATCTCGGGCTATGCCCTGACCTTCGGTTTGGCGCTGATTCCATCTGGTCGTCTCGGCGATCGCTTTGGCCACAAGTGGGTTTACATCACCGGTGTCGTGCTCTTCACCGCCGCCAGCGCATACTGTGGCATTGCCGCCAACGACTTCGACATCATCATCGGCCGCGTGCTTCAGGGTCTAGCCGGCGGCATCTTTGTGCCAGCGGTTGGCTCATTCATTCAGCTGTTGTTCAACGGCAAAGAGCGCGGCAAGGCATTTGCCATCATGGGTTCGGTCATCGGAATCTCGAGCGCGATCGGCCAGATCGCCGGTGGTCTGCTAATCCAGGCATTCGGCGAGGCCGAGGGTTGGCGCTGGGTTTTCTTCGTCAACCTGCCAATCGGCATTTTGACCGCAATCTTCGCAATTCGCCTGCTTCCGTCGGGCGATGCCCACGCAGACCGCAGCAACCGCATGGACTGGTTCGGTGTGCTGCTGCTCAGCGCGGGTCTGGTCGCTATCCTAGTTCCACTGATTCAGGGTCAACAGGATGGCTGGCACGCCTGGACCTGGTGGACCATGGCCGCCGGTGTGGTCGGGCTTGTGCTCTTTGCCCTGTGGCAGATTGCCTTCACCAAGCGCGGCGGTTCGGCACTGGTGCCACCACGCCTGTTCCACCACCTCAGCTTCACATTCGGCACGATTCTGGCGCTGGTCTATTTCGCCGGCTTCACCTCGATCTTCTTCACCCTGTCTCTGCTTTGGCAGGGCGGCCTCGCACACACCGCGCTTGAGTCGGGTCTGCTAACCCTGCCGTTCGCTGTCGGAACCGCGATCTTCTCATCACAGAGCTCGAAGTGGGCGGCCAAACTTGGCCGCAGCGTGCTCGTCTATGGCGCCGCACTGGTCACCATCGGCCTCTTCATCACCTGGTATCTATTGGCCAACGTGGCCGCAACCGACCTAAACAGCTGGGTTTTGCTGCCGGGCATCTTCATCGCCGGTGCCGGCAACGGTTTCTTCTTGGCGCCAAACGTTCAGTTCATCGTCGCAACCGTCGAAAACTCAGAGGCCGGCGCAGCCAGCGGTGTGGTTCAGACCGCGCAGCGCGTTGGCACCGCGATTGGTGTTGCAATCATCGGTTCGATTCTGTTTGGTTCGTTGAACTTCGGTCAGGGCCAACCAACCGCTCAGATCATCGCCAACACCTTCAAGGATGGCGCTGCTCACGCAATGCTGATGTCTGCAATCTTGGCCGCGGCCTCATTCTTGCTGGTCTTCGCACTGCCTAAGCGCATCCAGTTGCACGGTGCACCAAGTGCCGCTCCAGTTGGCGAATAAAAAATAATTCGAGCGGCTTAGCCGCTAAGGGTTAATCCTCTGAAGAAGGCTTCCGCTTTGCGGGGGCCTTCTTCTTTTGGGTGAGGTCATATTCGAGGCGAGTCAAGAACAGTGACGCAATCGAGACAGCGATCACCGAAACGAAGGCCAGACCGGCAATCATGAGCAAGACCGCAATCATGCGACCCTCGAGGGTCACCGGATAATAGTCGCCATAGCCAACAGTGGCCAGGGTCACGAACGCCCACCAAACCGCATCGCCAAACTGCTTGATGTTTGCGCCTGGGGCCAGGTGCTCTGCTTCATAGACGCCGAGCGAGCAGACATAAAGCAGCAGCGGCAAAATCAAGCCGACATAGATGTTGATTCGCGCACTCAGGGTCTTGCCCACTCGAGACAAGAAGCCGAGCGCGATGACAACGCGAAACATTCTGAACGCACGGAAGAATGGCAAAACCAAAGAGACCAGCTCGATCGCGTTCGACTTCAGAAACTGGATTTTTTTTGGGCTCAAGATAAATCGGCCGACAAAGTCGACGATGAAAATGCCCCAAATCACATCTGAGATAGCAACGAAGTCAAAGAGCAAAACGCTGCTGAAGTGACCGAGCACCTCGAACGAATAAAGCCCCAAATAAACCACGGCCAAAATCGCCAACGGGATGGTCGACCAACGCTCCCACACTTGAACGGCTTGCTCGGCTTTAGTTTCAGGCATAGGTCTAATCTATCGTTGGAATATTTCCGAAAAGTTGCACGCGGCTCTTAAATTGTCCGACCCCTCGAATAACTTCAAACTGTAGGCGAGCGCCCCACGAGGGCACGAACCCCGCTTGCAGAGGGGCCGACATGGCAAGTTACAAATTCTCATACGTCATCAAACCGGCAGTTGGCATCGCCTTCACCAAACACATCGTGTTTGTCGAGCGCGAAACCTGCATCGCGATTTCTTGTGATTCTTCCGACGGCGAGTGCACTCACCTTCTTGAGCCATCGGATAACGCCAGCTTCGTCAAAGCCTTAGGCGCAGACCCAAAGGCCTCAGTCTTGGATGCCGTTGCAGCCGCAGTTGTCGCCGGCCAAGAAGCCTTGATTGATGAAAAAGTGCACTCCATAGTCAAGCCAGACTTCGTTTGGTATGACTTCGATTCGCCGTTTTATGGCGACTTATACACCGAAAGCATCATGGGTGAGGATGGCAAGTGGATAAGGATCAAATGAAGGTGCCGGCACCTGACGCGCCGATCATCGAGCTAATAAGGTTTGCGGCTAGCTACAACGCTTACGAGAGGTTCTGCTCAGAACCAAATCGACTAGAGGAGTTCTTCGCCTCTACCGCACGCGAATATCGCGAAACTGGTGAAATCTCTGATGCACTCGGAGTCGACTTTCTGAGAGCCTGGCTCTTCTTGCTGTTCCGAGAGGATTATTGGTCTAGCCCGGATGAATATGGCCGGGATGATGAACTTTGGCGTTTGATTGTTGCTCGGATTGCTGAAAAAACAGACGAATAGGTTGAAGCTCAACTTTTTAATTCTGCATGAGGAACTAAATGTCTGACCCTGTTCATAAGTTACTACTGAGTCAGGATTTGAACATTTCCTGACTCGACCACTAGTGACATCTTGTTGCTCCTTAAACAAGGCGGCACAGGGGATGCTGCAGGGTGGCGCTGGTTTCTTGGTTGGTACCAGCGCCATTCCTCCCCGCCAACGAGAGGGTTTTCAATTGGATATCAATGCCTGGGTGTTGAAGCTGAATCAATGGGGCTTCAAGGATGCACTGCAGCACCCGAAGACCACAGTCGCTTTCTACGTCACCTTCGCGATTCTTCGATGGGTTGCAATCGCCCTAGCGATCGCGGTTGCAGCGGTCGGCTGGCTGATGATCTCGGTCATCTCCAACGTTTTGAAGGGCAAATGATGGCTGCAATTCAGGATCTTCAGTTATTGGTTACGTCGCAAACCGTTCAAGAATTCAACCAACTCGTCGACGATATGATCGGCAATCTTGATTCAATCCTCGTTACCTTCGGGCCGTGAAGTTGTGCGAAGCGCGATTAACCTTCAACCCAACTAGCGATATGTTGCCCGCCTAAGTAGGGATCGTATTTCCGATGTCACGACAGGTTTGGAGCGAATAGTGGCTCTCTGAACCAACCTCTTTGAGATGTGCACGTTCTACTATGAACAAATAGACCAATTCACGAGTGGCAGTGTTGATGTGGCCAGGAGCGAGCTGACGCAATGATCGAGCACGAATGACCGTTTTGAAGTTGCGATAGAAGTAAGGGAGACTCAAAATGTCAGAAGCTCGCCTTAGGCTTGTTGAAAGACAAGTTAAGGGGCTCAGGTGTCATCCGAAATTGAACGCGCTGAATTGCACAAGACGATATGGCGAATCGCAAATGAACTGCGCGGAAGCGTAGATGGTTGGGATTTCAAGCAATATGTCCTTGGGATTCTGTTTTATCGATTTATATCTGAGAACCTAACCGACTACATCGACAAGCACCAACGAGCAGCTGGCCAAACAGGCTTTGGGTATGCCCAACTCGATGACGAAAAAGCAGAACGAGGGCGCGCAACGACAGTTGCTGAAAAAGGGTTCTTTATCCGCCCAAGTGAGCTCTTTGTAAACGTACAAAAGAACGCCAAGAATGACGAAAATCTGAACGAGACCGTTGCTCGAGTATTCAAGAACATTGAAAGCTCCGCGCTGGGAACCCCAAGCGAAAATGACCTAAAAGGCCTTTTCGATGACCTCGATGTCAACAGCAACAAACTGGGCGCGACTGTAGTTAATCGCAATGAAGCGCTAACCAAGTTGTTGAACGCTATTGGCGACCTCAACCTAGGTACATTCCAAGAGAACAAGATTGACGCCTTTGGCGACGCCTACGAATATCTAATGACCATGTATGCCTCAAGCGCAGGTAAGTCAGGTGGAGAGTTCTTCACACCTCAGGAAGTCTCCGAACTGCTCGCTCGAATCACGCTCATAGGCAAAGACAAGGTAAACAAGGTCTACGATCCAGCATGTGGTTCCGGTTCGCTCCTGCTCCAATACGCCAAGGTTTTGGGCAAAGACAAGGTTGAACAAGGTTTCTTTGGACAAGAAATTAACATCACAACTTATAACCTCTGTCGCATCAACATGTTCTTGCACGACATAAACTACGAAAAGTTCGATATCGCCCACGGCGACACTCTTACTGACCCCAAACACTGGGATGACGTGCCCTTTGAGGCAATCGTCTCCAACCCGCCCTATTCCATCGATTGGGCGGGCGATTCAAACCCACTGATGATCAACGACCAACGATTTGCCCCTGCCGGAGTTCTCGCACCTAAGTCCAAGGCTGACCTCGCTTTCACGATGCATATCTTGTCTTGGTTGGCAGTAAACGGCACAGCTGCCATAGTTGAGTTCCCAGGTGTTATGTATCGGGGTGGCGCTGAGAAAAAGATTCGCAAGTACCTAGTCGACAACAACTACGTTGACGCTGTTATTCAGCTGCCGTCAGATTTGTTCTTCGGCACTGGTATTGCCACTTGCATTCTCGTGCTCAAGAAGTCCAAGCCGGATAACACAGTTGTCTTCATTGATGCCTCAACAGAGTTCACAAGGCAGAACACCAAGAACAAACTGCAGAAAACCAACCAGACCAAGATTTTGGACGCGTTGATTGCACGTGAAAACGTGGACCACTTTGTTGCCGTAAAAACTTTCGATGACATCGCAGAAAAGGAATACCTCCTTTCTGTGTCCTCATACGTTGAGGCAGAAGACACACGCGAAGTAATCGACATCACGAAGCTAAATGCTGAGATCAGCGAAATTGTGTCTAGGCAATCAGCTTTGCGTATGGCGATTGACGCCATCGTTTCTGATTTAGAGGCTTCAAAGTGAGTTTTGTAGCTCAGACGATTGAGGCGTTATGTCCAAATGGGGTGCCCTTCCGGGAATTAAGTGACATCGGCCACACTGTCGCTGGCCTATCGGGTAAATCAAAAGCGGATTTCTCCGACGGCAATGCTCGTTTCATCTCCTACAAGAATGTCTTTTCAAATCTGGCAATCGACCAACAAGCGCAGGATTTCGTGAAAGTTGGCGCTAGTGAGATACAAAATAAGATGCAGATTGGTGATGTCGTCTTCACAGGCTCGTCCGAGACTGAAGCTGAAGTTGGAATGTCAGCAGTTGTCACCTCAGAACCGGCCGAACCTCTCTACTTGAACAGTTTTTGTTTTGCCTTACGCTTCGTGGATTCTAGTTTGTTCCTACCTGACTTCAGCAAGCACCTTTTTCGCAGCGCCAAAGTACGGTCTCAGATTCAAAAAACAGGTGCTGGTGTAACCCGAATCAATATCTCCAAGCAGCGTTTCCTCAAGATTCGTATCCCTATTCCGCCACTCGATGTTCAGTATGAAATAGCCCGAATCCTCGACGCGTTCACAAACCTGGAAGCGGAACTAGAAGCGGAACGGGAAGCGCGTAAAAAGCAGTATGAGTTTTATCGAAACGAATTGCTCTCAACTAATCTTCCTGCGGGTGTGGAATTTAAGACTCTGGGTCTCCTACTAGGGCCGTTACCTCGTGGAAAAAGACTAACGAAGTCAGATTTAGCCCCTAGTGGCTCGATACCTGTCTACCACGGCGGTTTGAGTCCAATTGGATATCACGATAAATCAAACACGCCGCAAAACACTGTAATGGTTATTAATACCGGTGCTTCCTCTGGGAGTGTTGGATGGTCGGATACACCTTTTTGGTGCTCCGATGCATGTTTTGCGCTGCCTAACTCCAATGAGATTGCGCCAAGATTTCTTTATCATTATGCATCGCTAAACGAACAGTTTTTTGTAAGCAAAGTAAGAAAAGCAGGAATACCTACGCTGGCTTCAAAGAGCATTAGTGATCTTCCAATTCCAGTCCTACCAATGTCGATGCAACTTGAAATCGTAAGAGTCCTCGACGCGCTTTTTGATTTAACTACGAATCTTTCCAGCGGTCTACCTGCTGAGCTCAATGCCCGCCGCAAACAGTATGAGTATTACCGCGACAAACTGCTTACCTTCAAGGAATTGGAGGACTAATGACTATTCAGCGTTTTGAGCCGATAGCAGTTACCGGCGAAAGCACTGTTGTTGCTCAGTTTGAGGCTGTCACTCGCAAAGCCACCTCCTACCAAAGTGAGGCTGAGCTCGAGCAAGCGTTCATCAACCTACTGAAAGACCAGGCATACACTTACTTACCCATTGTCTCTGAGGCGTCGCTGATTCAAAACCTTCGCGCCGAGATTTCACGCCTAAACAAGGTTGACTTTACGGACACCGAATGGGAACGATTCTTCAGGGAAGAGATTGCATCAGATAACGAAGGCATTGTCGAGAGGACTCGCAAACTACATCAGGGTGGGCACATTCGAAACTTGAAGCGTGATGATGGTTCGGTTAAGAACATCACGTTGATTGACAAAACCAACATTCACAACAATTCGTTGCAGGTGATCAACCAGTACGAGGTTGTTGGGGCCAGGTCTAACCGTTATGACGTAACCATTTTGGTGAATGGTTTGCCAATGGTTCACGTTGAATTGAAGCGTCGGGGTGTTGACATTCGAGAAGCGTTCAACCAAATTAACCGTTACCAGCGCGATAGTTTCTGGGCTGGTTCGGGTCTTTTCCATTACGTGCAGTTGTTTGTGATTTCTAACGGGACACTTACCAAGTACTACAGCAATAGTGTGCGCAAACAACACTTGGATTCGCAGGTTAACGCTGGCGCTAAAAAGACTTCAAACTCTTACGAGTTCACATCGTGGTGGGCAGATGCAAACAATAAGCGCATCACGGACCTAATGGATTTTGGCAAGACCTTCTTTTCAAAGCACGCCATTTTGAACATCCTCACCCGTTACTGCGTGATGACCTCGGATGACATGCTGCTAGTGATGCGTCCGTACCAAATTGTTGCAACGGAAAGAGTTCTCCAGAGAATCCTGGTTTCTGAGAACTCTAAAACCTTGGGAACTTTGGCCGCTGGTGGTTATGTTTGGCACACCACAGGATCAGGTAAGACACTCACGAGTTTCAAAACTGCTCAGTTGGCGTCAGCTATGGATTCCGTGGACAAGGTGCTTTTTGTGGTTGACCGTAAAGACCTTGACTATCAAACCATGAAGGAATACGACCGCTTCCAACCGGGCGCGGCTGATTCCAACGTGAGCACTTCAGTTTTGACTGGACAACTTGGTGACGCCAACTCCAAAATCATCATTACAACCATCCAGAAGTTGTCTTTGTTTATCGCGCGCAACCCTGGTCACGCTGTCACTTCAAAGCGTGTTGTGCTCATTTTCGATGAATGCCATCGCTCGCAGTTCGGAGGCATGCACACCCAAATCAAAAAGGCATTCAAGAACTACAACCTGTTTGGCTTTACCGGAACTCCAATCTTCGCAAAAAACGCTAGTGCGGGCGGTAACCCTCAACTGAAAACCACTGAGCAAGCCTTTGGCGAGCGCCTACACGCATACACAATCGTTGACGCCATCGAAGACAAGAATGTTCTGCCCTTCCGTGTTGACTATGTGAACACAATCTCGCTACCCGAGGAGATTCGCGATAAACAAGTCTCAGCAATCGAAACTGAAAAGGCGCTGCTCGCGCCTGAGCGTATTCAGATGATTGTGGATTACATCCGCGAACACTTCGACCAAAAGACTCGCAGGAGTGAAATCTATAAGTTGAAGGAGCGCCGAGTTCGTGGTTTCAACTCCATCTTTGCTACTGCTTCCATCGAGGCGGCAAAACGCTACTACTTGGCATTTCAAGAGGCGCAAAAGAACCTGCCAAGTGATCAACAGCTGAAGGTTGGCCTAATCTATAGTTTCGCCGCAAACGAAGAAGACCCAGACGGCATCCTGGACGATGAAGGTTTCGACACCACACAACTCGATAAGTCCTCTCGCGACTTCCTAGACGCTGCAATCAAGGACTACAACCGGTACTTTGCAACCAATTGGGATACTTCAGCGGACAACTTCCAGTCTTATTACAAAGACCTTGCGCTCAAACTGAAAAACCGTGAAATCGACTTGGTCATCGTGGTCAACATGTTCCTAACCGGTTTCGATGCCACAACCCTGAACACTCTCTGGGTTGACAAGAACCTGCGCCAACACGGCCTGCTCCAGGCCTTCTCACGCACCAACCGAATCCTAAACTCGGTCAAGACCTATGGGAACATTGTGTGTTTCAGGAACCTTGATGAAGCCACCACAGAGGCCATCTCTCTATTTGGCAACAAGGAGGCGGGAGGCATTGTCTTGCTCCGCCCATACCTTGAATACTTCACCGAATACGCAGAACTCGTAGAGGAGCTAACAACCCGTTTCGAGGCAGGGCAGCTTCCAGCAGGGGACGCTGCCAAAAAGGATTATGTCGAGCTTTATAACAAGATTCTGAGGCTCAAGAATATTCTGGTTTCCTTCGATGACTTCACAGGCAATCAAATCCTGAGCGACAGTCAGCTGCAGGATTTCCACGGCACCTACCTTGAGATATACCGCGAGTTGAGAGACTCAACCAAGGGCGATCGTGAGTCGATTCTGGACTCAATCACCTTTGAAATTGAGTTGGTGAAGTCAGTCGACATCACAGTGGATTACATCCTCGAGTTAGTAGCAAAAATGGCTACCGGTTCAGCCGATGAGAATAAGGAAGTAAAGGTTCAAATCTCAAAGGCTATTTCGGCTTCGGTCAGCCTCCAGAGCAAAAAAGACCTCATCGAGCGATTCGTTGAATCGGTGAATACCACTACCGAAATTGACAAAGCCTGGCGTGCGTTTGTAGAAGAGCAGAAAACCCTGGAACTTCAAACGATTATCGATGCCGAAAAACTCAATGAACTTGAGACCAGGGTCCTTCTAGACAATGCATTCAGAAATGGTCAACTCTCAACAGCAGGTTCAGCCGTTGTAAGGCTGTTGCCACCAAAAGATATGTTCAGTCCGCAGGATGAGCATGGGCAACAAAAGATGCGCGTAATTGATGCCCTGCAGGCTTTCTTTGACAGGTTCTTTGCTTTGTAGCTAAAGGCACTTGGCCAAACTAACAACGCACAAGGGGATTTAATGGCGAGGCATCCAGCTTCTAAAGGGGACTTGATTCGAGCGAGGGTCGTAGCACCAGAGCAGAAGTTCGTTGCTCTTTTTCTTCCGTTTGAATTTAAGGTCGGGGCACTCAACTACTTTTACGCTTCCATGCGCTTGCTTGAGTCTATGCAGGGGGTTCCAGCGGATGATCGCATAGTAGCTCCAGCTCTGATGCTTTATAGGCATTCAGTGGAACTAGCTCTGAAGTCAGTCTTTCAACGACTCCACTTCGATGATGGGCCGGTCGAGTCAAATCCAGACCTGGAAAAATCCATTGGTAAGAAGTATGGACACGATTTGAAGAAAAGTTTTGAGGATATCGAACAGTTAAATTCAAGTCAGAAAGTACCTGAACAAATAAGAGAAAAAGTGCGTGAATTAGTTAACTTGCTCAGCGAGGAGCACATCGAGTCGGTAACTTTGCGCTATGGCAGTAACAGCGACAATGACTTCGAGGATGCTTTCCCACTTGTGGGTCTCCATGGCGGACTAAATCAAGCCTGGCAGAATCTCTATGTCTTCCTAGACGCC
>Ga0213921_1000121_pt1 | contig 31026 bp, 46 predicted proteins | sample McNCre2017MG_FD_165041 | JGI IMG/M metagenome (GOLD analysis project Ga0213921, IMG submission 165041) | Freshwater microbial communities from McNutts Creek, Athens, Georgia, United States - 20-17 MG | ecosystem: Environmental > Aquatic > Freshwater > Creek | place: USA: Georgia | collected...
GTGATTGCCAATGAGCGGGTGCCGTCCGAGAAGGTAATTGCGAAGTCAGACTGGGTGCCTGCCAGATGGGCCGCCCGGAGGGTGTTGCTGGTGGCCAGGATCTCCACCTCAATTAGGATCTCGGAGTGCTCATTTCTTGAGGGTTGGCTTGGGTTCAAGCTCCCAATCTCATGCGGCTGCTGCATCTTATTGTCGATGGACAACTTGAGCCGGGTGACCTTGCCGGTGCCGCTATTCCAGGAGAATGTCCCGCCGTGGTGATGCAGAATTGGGTAGCGGGTGCCAAAGGAGGAGGATCCCCCCGATGCCCGCGCCCCACCATTCTTACCCAGGAAATCGACGGAGATCTTCATCTCCTGTTTCGCCTGGATCTCCAAGCTAAGCTTATTTATTGTAAGACCATAATACTCCTCCGTCCCGGAGGTATCCGTCCCACGTTTGTACTCGCCCGTCAGACCTGGTGGCAGATCGGATGCAAGCGTGATCGTATGAGTATAGGGACCGCTGCCCGCCGTGCTCTTTGCCCCAAGTGCATAGTGGAGCAAAAGCCCCAATGCGGACCCACCCTCATAGCAGGCGATAGCCTCAAATCCACCCGATACCACCTCTTCTGTCTGGAAGAAGAGCTTTGCGTTAGCGCTTCCCTCCGACTGGAGAAGAGTGGGCGACCGCTCAAAGGAGGACTTAAGCGCCAGTGAGACGGCAGAAACCAGCACCCATGTGGTTCTGGAAACCTCTGTGCCCCACGTGCTTTCCTTACCAAGTCCTAATACAGTCCCTCTACCCTGGTTTCTTGGTGGCATGAATTACGCCTCGTCTGTGTTGCGGACAGCCAGCCAGGCGCGCGCTTCCAGCACCTGCTTGCCCCCCTGTGAATTAGTTGTAGTGACCTGCAACGCGATTGTGTAATCCGTCGCATCGTCACCTGCTTTTACCAGGACTCGTACAAAACGCCCCTGGATGAATCTGCTTTCCGTTGCCGTGTACATTGACGTTTGGTTGCTTCCAGCCGTCAATACCTGCAACGAAGACACCCGTGAGATCTCTTCATACAGCATACGGTCCCCATAGGGGGTACGCCGAGATTCCAGTATGCCTGAAAGGTCAAAAAACACATACACGGCCTCCCCAGAGGTCTTCTGGATCTTTGCCCTTGGGCGTAAATCCTTGAAATTCTCTGGGCGTACGGAGATCGTACGGGCCGTGGGCGCGCCCAGCTCCACGTATGCGCTTTTAGGTGAGGACAAGGTTTGCGAGGAGGAGACAGTGGTGGCCGTCGAATTGCTCCAGTACAGAAAAACCTGACACATCCCCTCCTCTGGGGGTGTCCAGTTATTGACCTTGACCGTACATGTCCGGCTGGTAGAACTGAAGCTATTAAATTCCACACTGCCAATCAATGTCACGCCATCGGCAGCAGCCAGCCGAAGGTCGGCCCCAGAAGAGAGAACAGTCTCCCAAAACTCATCCCAGTCTGCTGGTATCGTGAACTGAATATCGATAGTAGCCGTGGTACCACCACTATTATCAACAGTCACGCTGGCTCGTTTTTCCCATCCGTCTAACCAACTCATGCTCCCTCCGTGCTGAGGGCATCCCAGTGCATCGTTGCCATAGCGTAAACAATGCCAAAGTTTGTCAGGCCAACCTCATCTCCATCTAATGTGGTGCCACTCACGATGATATCCAGAACCAAGTTGCCCAAGCTACGATCCGACTGGAGGGCCTGCATGATATCATTTAGGAGATCCAATGCGGATAAGGCCCGCTCCTCCGGATCTTGAGTGCCGGGGCTGACCCGACCTTCTATGTGTAAAATGAGGTTGCGTCGATACTCTCCAATGGTGGGTGCCCCCTCGCTATCAAACCCCTCCAGCATCGCATAAACGACAGGAGACTGAGTGTCCTCCATACGTGGCCGCCGCATCACCACCCTGCCAGCGGAAGATAGGTCATAGGTATAGGGATCTGCCCCATTAGCTGCTTGCAAGGCAGTTTTCACCGCAGCAAAAATCAGTCGTGCTTTACTGCCCACTGATCACCTCTACCAGCACTTTGGGCAGGCGCTCAGCCAATGCTTCTGCGGTCTTTTTCATGGCTGGCCCCATGAAGGGACGGGCCCGGATCGTGACCTGCCGACGCAGTAAAAACATCACCGTTCCTGCTGCCCTTCCTGTTTTCCCCCTCCCAGCCTTCTGGGCCTGGACTAGCATGGGCTGGCCCTTTCGGCTTTGGGCGAAGGTCAAGCCAGGTACATCACGAGGACTGGCATAACGGGCAACCCCAGAGGACGTGAGGGCAGGGCCAACGGGGATGGCGAGATATTTCCCACGTTTTGGTCGGATAGTTCCGCCGTATTCGTGGATGGCAGCGTAGCGTACCCGTTGCCCATCTCCGGCCGAAAGAATGATCCTACTGTCACCATCCACTTTCCCAATAATGGAACGGCGAAGCATTCCGGATCGTACTTTGAGCACCGTACCCGCCAGTCCCTTCGCTTCTCCTTCGCCAAAGAGGGCCGCCCTCAGCAACTCCAGGCGCAATAGACCAGGGAGGCGCTGCTGACCGAGTTGTTGGATTCGGGCCTGGACATCTTCGAGGGTGGCCCCGCTCATGAGATTCCCACAGAGCCCAAAATCCTGAATTTCTCCAGAATGGCCAAGGCGTCAGGGTTGGCATCTTTTAGATCCAGGACAGATTGGTTCTGTCCACCCGCAGAAATACTGCCAAGATGCCGGTTAGTCCGCCGTAACCACCAGTCCGCCACGATCCGATAGATCGCATCGGCCAGCACAGTGGGCATTGCCGCCTCATCGGCATACCCGGCTGTGCAGGTGACCTTAATTGACCGCTCAGCAGTGAACCAAGTCGATGTCTGCCCAGTGGGGAGCAGGTTCAGATAGCTGCCGCACCGCAGATCTTCCCGCTCATAGTCGCCAGAATTAATCAGTGTGCCACTGCCAAAGGCCAGATCCAAATCCTGATAGACCGAGGCCACGGCCGTCACTGGTGCTACGGGTATGAGTAGCCTTTTAGGCTCAATACGACTACCACGTAACCGCAGGGTGTAGCTGGTAGATTCCAGAGTAGCCGATAGACCAGGATAACCCAAATGTACGGCAACTTGGCTCTCCGCCCGAACCAACGCCCGTGCGAGGATGGCTGTGGTGGCCGTATCCGTGGAGGCCACCCCTGCCAGATAGTCCGAGGCCAGGGTGCTCGATAAGAGCACACCCATGGCTCAGCCCTTCCGACGTGCGAGGGCGGCCGCTAGTTCTGGCTTGCGGAGTAGATGGGCGGTGAATGCCGCTGTTGCCAGATCTTCGTCCAACTCACCCGCAGCGATACTGGCAAGAGCCTTCTCCTGATCTTTCTGCTGGAGGATCCCAAGTGCCTTGGCAGACAGTACGGGGATGCCTTCCAACGACTTCGCTGGGTCAACTGGGAACATTTCCCGGTGCTCTTTGATGCGCCGGGCAGCCTCCTTGGCGGTCCCAGAGAGCACTGGGGACTCTTTAGGCTCCCCTTTAATGACCTTCACGGAGTCTTTGGGGGCAGACCGCAGGAGCTTTGCGGCCAGATCCGCCGTAACCTCCTGCTCTTTGCCTGTCGCAAAGGTCGTCCCTTTGAGGCGGAACGCATCTTTAAGGTGCGAAGGCTGGTCTTTTCCGTTGTAAACGACGATGCAATAGTCCATTACACCCTCTTCACGGAAACAACCGCCGTGACCACTGAATCCACCAATTTACCCGACCCTGAGTGAGCCACCCGCACAGAAAGGGGGGAAGTCCGTGTGATTTCCCGATTGGTAGAATTCTCCTCATCGGCCAGGGTCAGGGCCTCGACCCCGCCCTGAGTGAGCCCGGTGCTGGAAGTGACGCGCGCCGTCGCAAGGGATGTTGAGCTTCCCTTATAGGCATTTATACTAACATAATCCGTGCCATTGGTGGCTACGGCCTCATTGGGCGTGAGGTACACCTCCTCCAATTTCCATGTCACCCCAAGAGGTGGCGTGAAGTACACCCGTGCTGCCGTTCCAGCGGCGCACTTAAGCGTCGCAGATACAGGGATCTTTTCCAAAACAGACTCCAGAGCGGTCAAAGACCCAAAAGATCAGAGGTTGTAGAGGAGAGCACAGGGCTTCTCGCCCGTGGTGGCTTCACAGGTCAGCACACTACGGCGCTGCATGCCGACGTACTGGGCACCCTTTTCAGGATAGGTCACGTCGTAGTCATCGGACCCACTAGTATGCTCATAGTGCGTGTACTTATCAGTGTTCACGAAGAGCATTTCAGTGGAGGCGTTACTACCCGTAAATAGCCCATTGGTTGAGTCGAAATCATTGGTGATGAATTCAGAAATTATCAGTGGTTTCCCACCGATACTTCCGATTTCTCCAGTGACCAATGTTGCTGCATTGCCATAGTTCTGGATCGTCAGGAACAAAGAGTTGCTGACAAGTTGGGTATAAAGACAGTGCAGGCCAGTGATGGTGACCGCCCCCGCCCCGAGGCTACCCATGAGTTCAAGGGTGCCCCAGTGGTCGGTGGCTTCCCATGTTCCACCCGCGCTCGCCGTGGCGCTGTCATCCACGGCCCGCGCCCGCCACCCAATCCAGAATTTTGCCGGGCTGTCACTGCCCCCCAGGCGCCCCGCAGTGTAGTAGCTGCCGAGGGTCCAGGTATCAATCGCATCCTGGTGACTCGAAGCGGTATCACCGTGTAAAAATGCCAATTCGAGGGTATCGGCATCCCCCTGCATCAACCAATCGACCACCTCACCCATCGGGTCCGCCAGCACATTGCCTGCGTCGTTAATCCAGTTGGGGTCCAATAAGGAATTGATGACCCGATCCACTACCACAACAGCCGCATCGGACGTAGTAAATTGCTGCACTGGATAGGTCGCAGGGTCATTGCTGGTCGTGCCGCGACGCCGCCCCAATGCCTTACCAGTTACGATGGGCTGTTTGAAGGTAGAGGACACAGCCTCACGGGTCTTGACCAGGCCAGGAATACGCCGAAGCAGATAGGTAGGACGCCGAATCTCTGCCGTGGTGGGATTATTGATCATCTCTCCACCACTACCTGCGGTACCAGAGATGACGCGCTTCCAGAGTTCTGGATCAGCGTACATTGACCGTAAAAAATCACCTGTACGCCCAGGCATATCGAGTGCTGAACGCCGGAATGACCGGAAGGCCAACCGTACCAGTGGATCTGTCCAGGGGGCACGTATGCGCAAGGCCACGGCCCGACGAAAGGCCACGGCCATGCCTGCATAGGCATTTTGGAGGCGCTGTTGCTCCCGAGTCACCGGGTAGGGGTCGGTGAGAAGCCCAGGGACGCTCACCTCATCGGTGGACCCATCAGGAAGGGAGTAGCGCAATTTTGTATTGCCAAGACGTACTGACCCGTCTGGCAGAAGGTATCGGGCATCCATCCGAGATGCTTCGCCGCCCGGTACCCAGATGGCAGACTCATTTTTCTTGGCCTGCTTCAGCTCCTTCTCCATCTCAACCCGCATCTTTTCGGCGGCTTCGCGCTGTCGGGCAGCGTCCCCGGCAAGGGCCTGGATGGCAGCTCGATGTACCCCGAAGGTCTCATTGAGCGCGGGGTAGCTTGTATCCTTGGTGATGGGTTTGACCTCACCAAGGCGTTCAAAAATATCGTCGTCCTCGAACTCCATATCAACCCCCAGAGAACATGCGCCCAAGCAGGTGCTCGGACGGCTTAGAAGTGGGAGAGGGACTGCCCTTGGCCAGTTCCTCCCGAACAATGCGCGTTAGACGCTGGTCGAGCCATGCCCGGACCTTGGGATCCGCTGCAATCAAGGGAAGCAGGGCATCGAGTTTTAGCCCCTCCCCCTTGGAAAAAGCGGCAACATCACGGCCAGCAATGCGATGCAGGCGTTCGGTCACCACGGCCCTCGGGTCCGAGGGGGTAGGTGTAAGGCTGCCCTCAATAAGCCCGTTGGGCTCCTCAGGCGTACCCATGACGTACCCTTCGCCTGCCGTCCCGCAGTCGCCTTCTTCAGCAGGTTTGTAGAGCGGATCCGAGGGATCCAATTCTCCACGGCGTATCATCCGACCAGGACGCCAACCCACAGAAACCGCCGAGAGCAGCCCCTGCTTGACTTGGCGACGCCGGTTTTGAGCCACTGGATCTTCAGGATCAAAAAAGGCCCTGGCCACCAGAGAGGTCTTCTCCAGCGGCATGACCTTCGCATCTTCCCATCGCCCCAAAAGGACGTCAGGGGAGTGGTTCCAGAGAACCGGCACCCCCACGGTGCCAATACGGCTCAGGTCCCAGTGTTGGAGGATGATGTTGCCATCTGTCGCCTCCCCCTCTGATGACAAAACAAAGGCAGGTCGGTCATCTTTCGACGCCGCTACATCACCACCCGTTGCAGGGTCCAGCGGGACCACTTCACCGGCACGGGTTGTATCGGCCAGCAGACGCCCAATGAGCGCAGGGGGATGCCCTGAGAGCATTGCATGGGCAAAAATGGCACGGAGGTCCATCTTTGTAGGATAGTAGATCTACCGCTCCCTGCAACGGTGAGTCCACTAACCAGAACAAGCGTTCACTATTTCTTGCGTAAGCGCGCACGGGTGCCGCATCGGCAATTGCAATCGTGCTCGGCGACACCAGAGAGACCGGGGCCATCGGTCTTAACGCCATCTGCGAAGGTCCACTTGCCACCAACGGGCTGCACTGCCCCATCCAAAGCCCGATGGTCGGGGCGCTGGCTGGGGGTGGGCGTGCCTGCCATCCATTCGACCTCGATGTCAAGGCCAGCATTTTCCGCCTCACTATATCTGGCGTTCGTTCCATACTGTTGTGAAATAACAGTTTCAGTTCGGGCCATTAATAGCGACCGCTCGGGCGAGAATTCATAGGCAGATCGTATGTTTGCGGCGATATCCTGAGTGGATAAACCCTCATCCAACCCCCGCCTTACGATCCTGATCACGCCTTCGCGTGTGGTAGCGGCCATCCCCTTCGCGGATTCATGCAAGGGATCCAGGGTTCCAGGGGAATTCTCTGGGGTGGGCACATCCTCGGCACCTTCCACCCCATCCAATGCGTTGGAGGCACCGGACTCCCAGGAATTGAGCCAGGATGTTCCCATGTTTTGGGTATAGATATTTGGTTCTGCGGCAGGGACGATCTTTTCGGGATCGGGTTGCTCTGCCCGCACCATCCGATCCGATGCTTCCAGCGCCGGCAGCACCGCCGCCAGGTATCGCTTGAGGTCTTCATCCAGTGCGGCCTGAGATGCCGTCTGAAGATCTTTATCGGCCGTTGCACGACGGGCCTCGACCCGATGATGGTGGGCAATCCTTTCAGCTTCCGGAGGCATTGGTGTTGGTGGCACTATCTCCTCGAACTCCGCATCTCGGAACAATGATCCCAGCGCTGGGGGGGCCAATGGTGTCGTGCGGGGCCCCGCCCCATCCCCGAGTGGTGCCGCAGGCCCATTGTTTGGTGGACCACCTGCCATCTGCCGGGGTTGGCCTGTGGGCTTGGGTAGGTCGAGGCCTTCGGCTTCGGATGCTTGTTCCGCATCCCATCCCATAGTAACCAGGGCCGTCATGCGACTGACCTGCTCCGTCCGCATGTACGCATAGCCGGGGTGTGACGACAGATCGATACGGGCGGTGACTTGGTCCAGTCGGGCAAGCCATCGGCCCCCCGCCCGGCGTGCGAAGTGGCGGGCCAGGGGACGCAAGAACCCGGCTTCTAAGACAGACTGGATCTGCTCATCGAGCTCGGCCTGGGTGCGGTACTGCTGGACTGCAGTAGCATAGGTGCCGGCGTCCGCACCGATGCCGACAGGCACGGCACCGATGGCTGAGAGTTCAGAGCTCCTCGATTCTTTGATGAGTTCAGGGGCACGGAGATCAGCGGGTTTAATCCCAGAGTCCCCAACCTTAAAATCGCCACCCACAACAAAGGTACGGCGCCCATCTTCCCCTATCAGCGCCTCTGTCATTTCCTTGGCGACCTTGTCGCGGTTCTCTTTGTTGCTGAGGAAGGCGGCACCCGTCGGCCCTGCCGCCGTGATGATCACATCACCGCCGCCTTGCTCCACCATGTTGGCGGTCTGGTTGAGGGCCGCCTTTTCGGCTCTCACCAGCGCCTGCAGTGGTGCCCCGGCACCCGTCCCCAACTCCCCCTGGGCCCCACTCTCCCAACTCAATAGCTTTAAATGGGCGACCGTTCGCCGGGGATACCGCTTGGGCAGCATCATATTGGCGCGGTAGACCCATTCATCACCGATAACCCCGCGTTCCAGGGTCATACATCGGGGATGCAGACGATGTAGGCCAATGATATCACCCGATTTGGACATGGTGATGGCCACAAAAGCATTACCGGTCATGATTAGATCTGCGACGATTTGCGCCAACAAACCCTCGCCTGGGTTGGCTGGGAAAACCGCATCGCTGTCACTATCCTCCGGCTCCGGCAGTTGGAGGAGTCGAAGCAGCGACCCCACCCAAGGCACCTTTTCTGGGTCTAATGCCTTGAGTTTTCGCCCTCCAATTGAGTATCCGCTGTAGACCCGCACTGGGTAGGTCGCGAAGGTCAACGCCCGCCGCAGGACTGCAGCATAGATGGTGGGTGACGATGCAATATTGCTGAGATCCTGTTCGGCCCGCTTGGGAGAGGCGACCCGGCCACTGCTAATTCCGGCCCTTCCAGGGGGAGAACGCAGGGTTTTTATGCTACCAAGTGCCGTGCGCACCCAGCCCGTAACAGTGCCCCATACACGAGAATACCAGGGGAGGCGGTTAAGTTCCATGCAACTCTGTAGGCTGACTACAACGCCGTGCAACGGTGAGTCTACTCACCGCATGCCCATGGATTGCCGGTACTGGACGATGTATCGAAGCGCATCTGGGCCATGATCAGGGCATGCCGGATCAGGATGTGGATCTACGCCATCGCGCTCTTCTGCCCATCGCATCCCCTCCAATTCTTCTTGGAGCAATGGGCACCGCCCCTTCATGATGAAAATGCGTGGTCGCTGAAGTTCCAACGTTTCCGGGTTGGTAGTGGACATCAATGCCTGCAACAGGGTGATCCCAGCCATCACTGATCCCGGTCCTTTGGTGGCTGGGAACAGCCAGAGACCTTGGGCAGCAGCTTCCTCAATGGCCCCTGGACTCTCCGAATCCGCCACCCGATAGACTGTGGCATTTTTGGGGGCCCGCTCCTCATCGCGGGCCATTTTAATGAAAGCCTGATCGGTAAGACCGGGTTGGGTGGTAGAACGCCGGGGTGCCACCTCGCCATAGCAATAAAGATCGCCCTTTCGATCCTCGGCAACCCAGACGACGTGCGGAGACCTGGCACCCCAGTCCCAGCCCTGCCAGTGAATCCAGCCATCAGGAATCGGGAAAGGGTCCACCAAGTGGAGATTATGATCCAGGGGATAGATTGCGCCTTCCGGCGAAACAAATTCGCCACGGGCGCGGGCAGCCCGTTGCCAGGCAGGCGTTGCTGCGATCAGAAGGGCCAACTCGCTCTGGGAGATGTAGGGGTTGTCCTCCCCCCAGAGATGACGCACCCGAAACCAGTCCGGTGGCTGGCGAATGAGATCCCGATAGTACCAGTCTACTTTGCCGCGCAGGGGTGTGAGAGCGTTGACGATTTTCCCGCCTTGATCCACCAGTCGGGAAATGGCAGCGGTGAGGTTATCGCGGCTGTTTGGTTGTTCGTCGAGGCCAATCGCCCGGAGGTTTGCCCCCTCCCATGTTTGGGGATCTGCATCGTACTGTTTGTATGCCTTACTGACGATACACCCCCCACCCGGATAATGTAATTCTCCCTCCCCACCCTTGTTGTCCCAGCTCACTTTGCGGGTTCCCTGGGGGGCATAATAGGCTAACTTCGGCCGGATTTGCTCGACTGCCGAGGCATGGGTTGGACTACCAACCCAAACTCGACCTGGGCCTGGGGCGATCAAGGATTCGGGCAGGCCATTGATGGAGAGCCACCGCCGTACCCAGTAGAGGGGGCCGCAGGGTCGCTCAATACGGGCATCCAAACCCCCGGCCTGTGCGGTGATCCATTGGGCGAGCACGTCACTCTTCCCGGCCCGGTTGCCTCCCAGTACGCTGAGCATTTTGACGCCGGGGTCTGCTAGGGCGAGAAGGGCCCGGCGCTGAGAGGTCCGGGGCTCCATCTGGTTCCAGAGTTCAGACCAAGCCAGAGGGGCCTGGGCGATGCGACGGGCCTGCTTTTCCAGGGCGTCTGCATACTCTTTCCGCTCAGCACGCCCACTCATCGTAGAGCTTTCTTTTGGAGTCTGGCGATGCGTGCCTCCAACTCATCGTCGGTTTCCGTGTCGGTCGTACTGACGATCTCGACACGCTGAGGGGGAACCAGGCCAGACAGGTCCGCTAGGGTGCGAGCTGCCGATACCGATGCCGCAGGCGTGGTTTCAATATCGATGCTGACCTCGACGCCTTCTTCATTTTTGCTTGTGCGCTTCCCTGTGGCGCGCTCAAGCAATGTCCGGACGACGATGGGCTTGGACATCGCCAACAGTGTGAGTGCTTCTTCATTGGACTCATTTTTAATAGCATCCAATTCCTTTTGGATCGTGGGAGAGGCTGCCCATGCGGCCACTGTTTCTCTCCGAACGTTCAGCGACGCCGCGATGGATGTGTAGGTCTCCCCCTTAGCCAAGCGTGCTGCAAGATTCACCGGGCGCGCGGTTTTGCGCGGTTTTGCGCGGTCAGGTGATTGGGCAGCCTTACGTACCTTTTTGGTCGCTTTACGCGGCATTTCAGGGTTTACCCTCCCCAAAAGCAAGCCAACCGGGCGACACCAATAATACCCGTGCGAGCGCCTCTATTGTATCAAGTGTGGGGCCCCGCTTCTGATCATCTCTCAGGGCGGCCCGAAGGGTCTGCCGGTCCACTTTCGCCTCCCTGGCTACCCGGTCCAGGGGACGGCTGCCGATAGCCAGGCGTAAGCGATCATTCAGGCGCACCTGACCGCCGCTCATGTTTCACCGAATGCGAGCCAGCCAGGACGAACCTTTAAAGCAATGGCCAGTTTTTTGACCACTTTTATGGTCACACCTTCATTATCACCGGTGGGATCTGCCAGTCGCCGCATGTGGCGAGGTGAAATGCCCGCCTTATCGGCCAGCGCGAGCCAGGACAGATCTGCGGCCTTTCGTGCTTCATTCAACCTTACAGGGTCCATGTGCCAATTCTAACCATTTACTATGCAGCCGTATAGGCCATTCTTGCCTTTAGTGATGCAATTTTGCAATCGGTTCTACGAACGCGACCGTGTTTTCTACTTGAGATCTGCTTGGGATCTCTTTGTTCTGGCGGCTCTTCCGTCATCCCCTGGCGGCTCTTCCGTCATCCCCTACTGTAAATTCCGATAGGGTGACTGAGTATGAACCTACAAAAATCATGTGTGATTTACATCAGGGTAGTATGACAGCTCATGCTTCAGCATAAATCACTGACGACGCGATACCTGGACAGGGATCGCCCCTACGCGACAACGAATTTTAAGACCAGGTGGATGATTTTAAGACCATGTGGCGGCCCGCCATGCTTCGCGTGATATCCAGCCATATAAGCGTACATATCCCAAAAACGCAAAAAGGCGCACAAGCGCCTCAGACAAACCTCACCATCCCTGCCATCGGCAGGTGGAAGAAATCAGGGGCTTATACGCCGCAACTCATCCATCCGATCCAGCTCTACGGATACAGATTCGAGTGTGCGAAGGCCGATATCCAGGGAGACACGACCGGCAAGAGCATCATGCCCGACCTCGATGTCCTGGCCCAGACGCAACCGGAGCATGCCCCCAGCACCATTATCACTGCTGACATCGATGGCTGACACACGGGCGCTGAGGCCGGGCAGCATCTCCCTGATCTGGGCAGCCAGGCCCGCCGTTGCCTCATCTTCTACTGGATGAGAAGGCGCGTCGGAACTAATTTTATGCCAGTAGTAATCCATGAGCATGAAGCTACGTGGTTGCGCAGTACGGATCACGTATTGCGCGGCCATACGCACATTTTCTTCGCCATGCTGGTCGATCATTTTCTCGGCCAGTGCAACCTCCCGTCGCCCGGCAGGTGACGTGGAGCCGATGGCGGCATGGAAATCCATCACCAGTTGATGAGCCAGGGACGTTTCAGGTGCGGAAATGGGGGCGGCCTTTTGGACTTGGGCATGGGCCTCGGCCGAGGCCTCGGCCGAGGCCTGGGGAGCATGGCGCTCCCGTACCCGACGCCAGGCGCGACACTCCACCTGCTCTGCCTGCCCCCATTCCAAGCGTAGCCTCTCAATTTCAGCCTTCTCCTCATCGGAACAAAGAGAGGGGGGCGTCAAGAGGCGATACCCATTAGCCGCAAGAAATGGCCGCCCGCCTGCGGAAATCGCAATGCTACGGGCATCCACCCGGTTGCGTTTGAGTAGCAGGTTGTTGGCAACCAGCACCTTAATGCCTTCGATCACGGTGCTTGGATGCAAATTACAGAGATCAGCAAGATCACTGTAAGAGTAATAGCCCTGCCGACAGCCATTTTTTTGATGCAGGGCAAAATGGAGGCGATCATAGAGAGTCTGCTGGGCAGCGGTCAAATTCCGAATTTCCGGCGCGGTCAACCTTGCCGCTGGAATCAATAGGAATCCGCTGCCTTTGCTCATCGCGCGCCACCCTGATTATCTGTGCCTGCCGACAAATGTGGCAAAGTTCCCCGCGCGCCAGGAGACCATTCCAATCCCTCCTGGCGGCAGAGAACCAAATGAAAACCAAGACATTGCATCAACGCGACACTTGCATGCCGGGCCGACTGATGAAGGAAATGATGAAAGAAAGGAGGCCTGATGCCGGGCAATGCCGGTGCAGGAATAGCTGCCGATAGAATCACGATTCAGTCGCCTGGGAAGCGCGTGCGGCGCGTGCATCCATCGCCTTCCCACCATCGCTCGCTGAGAGCGCCATGGCATCGCAACATGCCTGGCAGCAGCGCCCCCCATAGAATCCCTCGGAATCCACCATCTTGATCACCCGGATGGTCTCCCCTTTTTTGATGGGGCCAGTGCATTCGCGGCATTTACCACCGCGTTTTGCGATGGCGATTTTATTGCATAGGGTACGCTCTGAGCCATCGCCAAAGTCACCCGCGAATAAATCGTGGGACAGAACCAGATCACGCCACGTTTCGTCACGTACTGGCTCTGCTTTGGGGGTCTTTGTTTTTTTGCTCATGCTGCAATCGCCTGAGCATTATCTGAAAGTCCGGTGGCTATTAGGCGTTCCTCAACACTCAAGTTGAGTGCTCTGGATAAACGTTGGACCAGCTCAAGAGAAGGCCTACGTCGACCGTTCTCAATATGAGAAAGCGTTGCTCGATCCACGAGCACGATTTCGGCCAAGGCTTCTTGGGTGAGATTTGCGCGTGAGCGCCATTGAGTCCATGCTGGTGTCATTCAGACACGATACCATGTGACACGTCACCATGCAAGCAATAGCCGATTAGAAGCGGACATGGATTATCAGGTAGTACTCAAAGACCTAAGGCTAAAGGCTGGCTTTACTCAGCAAGAAATTGCTGACCATCTCAGTATAGACCGTGCTCATGTCTCCCATATTGAGGCAGGCAGGCGTATGCCTAGTATCGAGGCGTTGGAAAAGTGGGTATCCACCTGTGGCGGTACTTTAGAGATTAGAGGCCGCGATGGCCAAATGTCGGTCCCACAAATTGCACCACTTGATGCCAAACTCTTGGCTTCAACCCAACAACTCACGGAAGCAGATCAGCAGTGGTTGGTGGAATTAGCCGGGTTGGTGCTTCGGGCGAGTGGTCAACCCAAAGAGACTGCAAAAGGGATGGCGCAGTATGCTTTTGAGCAGGCTGTTGGGCAGTCATCTCCTGTCCCAACCTATGAGATTCCAGAGGTTTCGCCTAAGCCCCAACGAGGGGAGAAGTCGAAGGATCATCGCTCGATGATCCCCGCTGAGCGGTCTGGTCGAACGGGTGCGGCCCAGAAGAAGGGGTGATCGGGCCCCTTCAGCGCCCCATCCAGTAGGTCTGGCTTCGGCTGGTGTGGGCAATGGCGACCACCTGAAGCACATCGCCTCGAATGCGGTAGATCACCACATAGCGAAACCGCCGTACCAGCATACGACGATGTTCTTCGGACAATTTGCGGTGAGGGACGGGGGCCCCTATGAAGGGCGCACGCAGTAGACCTCGAACCGCCAGATCGACGGCATCGACCAACTCTTCCCCCAGTCCAACCCGGTCGTCATTGAGCCAGTCTACGGCCTGCGCAAGTTCTTCAAATGCTTCGGGCAGGATCTCAAGCTGCACGCGCACTCCGTACCCGCTGGCGGAGGTGTTGCATGGCTTGGTCCCATGGGATGGCCTGGGTCTGGCCACGTTCTAGACGATCTTCACGGCGTGCAATCTCTTCCATCCATGCCTCCTCAAGTTCAGGTGTGGCAAAGGAGGTACTACCAGCCACTTCTCGGAGTGCGTCGCCGATCAGTTCTTCCAGAGGTACGCCCTCAGCCGCCGCGCGGGCCGTCAGGGCAACTTCGAGATCAGGGGGGAGAGGAATGGTTGTCATACCCTCAGCTTACCCCACTCCATTGGGGCGAGGGCCGTCTAAGAGTGTGAAATAGAATACAAATGTGACACAGGGTATCGTGTCTAATTGACACATCATTGAAGGTGTCTTATAGTTACGTGGTCCTGGAGCCATCAATGCCCCCCTCACACGACCACGACCCCGAATTCGACGCTGACCGCCCCGCCTTTTTTGCCGCTTTGGCCCATGCAGATATCGACTACGAAGCCCTAAAAACAGCCCTCCACCGCGTCGGAGCCCCTGCCCCGTCTGCTGGTGGCCGCGCCATGCGCCACCGGATCATGCAGGCCCTCAGCGCTGGACGCCCGATGACCTACATCATCGATGTCGAGGCATCAATAGGCATGGCCGCAGAGGAAAACCGCTGGTCAAAATACCGCCATAGCCGTGCCAATGGTGCCGGTCATACCGAGGCCTTGGCCAAAATGCAGGCCCCTGCCAAGGCCTCCGTCGAGGCCCCCGTTGATGACCTCACCGTGGCTTTGGCTCCGACTGATTCGCAGGTGGAAACCTGCAAAACGCTGGGTATCCCTGTACCCGCCTCTCAGGCCGTGGCATCGAAGGTCATCGAGGCCCATGCGTTTGAACGGCAGCAGCCAAAACTGCGCCTGGTTCCCAATCGCCCCCCGGAGCCCGTAGTCCGGTATCATAAGGCAGGTCAGAAGCCGATTCCGGATTCACTGGCCTGCATCGAGGCCGCCCTTGATGGCGGGTATCTCGATGGTCTTTGCGGCGTTCGTGGGTTCCGGGCCTGCCGGGTGGCGGCATGAAAACCAAACATGATCTCGAAGCGATGATCGCTCAATTACGCATCGCCGCCCGGCAGGGCAGAGCGGTCAGGGTGGATGCTGGGACATTGCTCCAAATTATGGAGTCGCTTCAGTACTTTGAACAACAGCGGGAGATCCTCGCATCCATCGCTGAGGAGGTTCTGTGCGACTCTCGGCCCATGATCCCCGTGCCACGGGACACACTTCTCATGTTGGCTGGCAAGGCAGGTGCCGCATGACACTAAAGCTCTTCATTGTTGGCGATCCAAGTAATGATGACCTTGTTGGGTTGAAGGAAGTCGTCATCCTTCAAGGGGATCGCGAGGGGGTACGGAGTGTCGCCCCCTTCCTTTACCAAGATGTGTGCCTGGTTCCTGCTCCACTTATGGCGCAGATTGTCATTGTGTTGGGTGCTGCCCAGGCTTTAAGCTTCGATATTAACGAGATCCGCTACTGCCCTGTCTGCGATGGGGATTTGGCAGGCGATCACAGCGAGGATTGTACCTTCTCTAAGTTCGAGGCTGCATTGGATGCCTATGCAAAGATGGTGCAACAATGACCGCCAAAGACTGGATGATCTCCCTGGCCTGTGCGGCCCTTGGGTACGCCTACTTGGTCGTAGCCTGCGCCGCGACGGGGCTCTAATGAGTACGCGCTTACGACGTGCTTTGCGCATGGCCCGCCTGCGGTTGCCCATGGGGGTGTTTGAGGCGGTGCGTCCGACAAAGGCATTCGGGTTTTATGGTGTTCGTAATAACATTTTTGTGGGAAAAATATGACGCTCCATGAGTTGATCATTGAAGTCCAAGACATTGATCGCGGGAAGTCTGCACAGCTTTCTCGCCCAGGTGCAGTTCTTCAATTTTTGAAGGAGATGGAAGAAAACACCAAAAAATCATTGGAATGGCACCAGAAGATTGCACGCGCCCATTACGAGGATCGGGAGCGGGCAGAAGAGAAACTGAAGGCGATCCATGCGGTGTTAATCGCCGCTGGAATCAGTGATTACACGGACGATCTGCCGAAGATGCTGGAGGATTTCTTGGGTGCCACTACCCAACAGATCCAAGAGACCGAGAACGAGTTGATCGCAGTAAAAGCCTATCTATCCGAAGTAGAGGCCGATAGGGCGCGGCTTCAAAGCTTGATCAGTAGTTCCCTGGACAATGCGGGGATGCCGCAAGATCTGGATGTTGCCGTACGCCTTAATTTTTTGGTGGCCCAGTCTCTGTTGGACCGCCGCAATGTCGAAAAACTGACAGGGGGTGGAAAATGAAAAGATGCTGTTGCTATGTGGGGTGTACCCCTCTGCATAAACGCCGGGATTGTGGCACGTGTGCCCGATCGGAAGTGTCGGGTGAGGTTCTGGGATGCTTCGGCAAAATGTCGGAGGATCAGAGTGCGGTAGTGATGGATTGGCGGGCGCGTGTGGCATTCGGCCCCGATGGATTCCCCCTCCATGCCCCCGGTCCCTGCCCTGCGTACACGGATGGGGGTGGGGAATGATCACCTATCTCCCTGTCGACTTACAGCTTAAAGATGACTATCCTTTCACCTGCCCTTGTGGTCACCAGCAGTATGCGCGGCCATCAATAGCGATGCGGTTCGATCTCAATATGGGACATGGGACTTGTAAGAAATGCAATATGTTCTTGCATCTTGAGATTGTACTGCCGGACAACGACGCAATGAAGGCAGAACCACATGATGCTTGGTCGGCGCGTCTGGAGGCAAGCTATCGATGACAATAGTTTTTATTGCTGGTAAATCCTTATTTTGTGCTGCCTGCGCTATCAGGATCAACCTGCTGAACATCAAATTGACGCCCGCTTTTTTGGTCACCGGCATCGTCGATTGTAATGGTTGCGGGACGTTGGTTGGTGCCCAATGACTGAGCGCCCCACCATCGGCATGCTTGACCCAAGGGGGCAGGTGGTCAAGGAGTGTCAGGATGGAAACATCCCCAAAAAATCAATAGCTCTGACCTATGCCTTTGCTATCCGCCAAGAATCGAGGGCAGACTTCACCGCAGCCAATGCCGCGATTCGAGCGAGGTTTGCAACGGCAAAAGATCCAGATGGTAGCAAGGCGCTGATCTGGATCAAAGAATTGGCATGGGCCTATGTTGAAGGGAGAAAATCGCCATGACCCGCTCTGATACGGGATGGGGTTTAATATGACCCTTGATGCCATTGATTCTGCGGCTCTCTCTCCGATGGAGATCCTGCTGTTGGCGGCTCAAAAGCGGGAAGTGAATGCCCGGTGGAAGCTGGGGATGGCCATCATCAACGGGATGTCTGCCCATGAGCAGGCAGTTTTCCGCCACCTTTGGTTGGCCGCATTGGAAGAGTGGCGGATGGCCCAAGAGAGCTATTGGATGGAAAATGGGCTGTGAACCATTTCAAACTGCTGACGGGGCGCGCGGTTTTATTTGTACCCGTGGCCGGAAACCTCGCAAGAAATGCGCGTGTGGCAGGGTGGCAACCCTACTTTGTGACGGTCCAATCTTGATCGGCACCTGTGATGCTCCGATGTGCGCGCGCTGCGCGGTCACGGTTGGAGATGATCTTCATCACTGCCCTAAGTGCGCCCGGTCGGCCCCCATCCAGGTGCCCATCCAGGCCCATCCGTCGCAGGCCCCGGCCCACAGGCCCCCGGCCTGGGAGGTCGAGGCCATGGAGCATGACAGCCGCCTGGATGGAGCGGGGATTCGAGATGGGTGGCCGATGCCTTGGAGGGTTTTACCGGCGACTCAGTTGCCATCCGATTTTCTCATGCAACTGGCCCAGGCCCTCAATGAACAACGCAATCACCTTACTGGAGGCCATCATGGAGGATGAAGGATTCCGGGCCCTTGTCGCGGAGATGAGGTCCGCCCAGCGCGCATACCACGCCGCCAGCAAGACCGAGAAGTCGGACCTGCTCAAGAGGGCGCTGGCCCTGGAAAGCCGGGTGGATGGGGTGTTGGCGACCTGGAATAGCCGCCAACAGCCGCTATTTGGTGGACGGAAATGAGGTCAACTACGGTAAAAATATCTTTTCCGCGTCCTTTCCGTGGCCTTTCCGCGCCCTTTCCGCGTCCTTTCCGTGGCCTTTCCGCGCCCTTTCCGTGTCCTTTCCGTGGCCTTTTCCGTGGGCGGAAAAGGACGCGAAAAGGCCGGGACAATGTAGCCGCGAAGCGCGAATCCTTTTCCGTCCTTTTTGTTCACGCGGAAAGGGCGGAAAGGGAAAAAATCACTTGCAATGAGAAATTATCATGCAAGAATGCTGGAATGATGCTGACTACAACGACTAACGGGCCCTATGGCCTGGGGCCGAAGGCGTGCCTGGGCTCTGTGGGGCTGAACGGATGGAAATTGGTCGCCGTTTGGTGGCCAGTGGGCCAGGAATTTGCAGTTTGCGGGGTAGAGTTCGGGTCAAGGATGGTCAAAGCATCCTTTTCGTCAAAAGCAGAAGCCTTTTCGTCATCCTTTTCTTTCCTTTTCTCGGCTTCGTACCGTCTACTATTTTCCTTTTTTTTATCCTTTTCTCGGCATTCGTCCGTGGACGAAAAGGATGCGAAAAGGATTTTTGTGAAAAGCTATGGTTGTCCCATCCTTGCTTCAAATCAAAAAGCCGATGGAAAAAAGAAAAGGATTGGACGAGAGGAAACCAGTTGCAACCTGAAATTATCAGGTAATAGTACAAACATGAGATCGACGGAATCAAGGCGTGCATTGCCACAGGCACGTCTGGGGGGGGCGTATGTCTAAGGCACAACATCAACATCAACCGATGCCTTGGGTGGAGACCGCCGACGTGCGGGCACATCTGGGCATCTGCGCTCAGCTTTTACGAGCAATGATGGTAGACACACCCGCCGCTGGCCTGGCTGCCCCCTGGATGGATTTGGGCATCGGCAAGCGCAAATGTTTTAGATGGCGATTGGAAGAAGTGGACCATTGGGCAAGGGAGATTTACAAATGGCGAGCATCGAAAAGGCACCAAATGGAAAGGGATATCGCGTCAGATGGCGCGATATGTCGGGCAAACAGTGTTGCAGGCATTGCCCCGACCACGACACAGCAAAAAAGCTCAGGCTCAAAGTCGAGTCGTCCATTGCCCTCGGACAAGACTGGAATCCGGCAGATCCTACGCCTACCACTCCCACGCTCGAAGTGATCTGCCAGTCTTACCTGGATGATCAGGTCAGAGTGTTGTCACCCAGAACGCTGGAGGGGCGCCATTTCGTGCTCAATCAGTTTTTGACGTGGCTTCAGGATCGTTTTGGTGAGAATATCGATACGAAAAGGATTTCTCGCCAACTGATGGCCGATTTTTATGCTTGGCTGACCAGTGTTCGTGAGTGCTCTGCCCTGACCGCAGGCCAACGTGTGCGCAATATAGAATCATTGTGGCGATGGGCTTGTGATCACGATGATTATGAGCCTCATATGCCCCGTTACAAAAAGCTTGTACTTGCGCCCACGCAGCCCAAATTACGCCCGATTGCTCCAACCTGGGCACAGATGGATGCCGTAGTAGAGTCAACATATGGGTGGTACCACCCTTTTTTCACAATGTTGCGCTACACGGGACTACGCAAGAGCCAGGTCATGCGCCTCCAGTGGGACGATGTGGATATGGAGGCTGGTACATTGTATATCAGGCCAGAATTGGGCAAAAGCCGACGAGAAAAGCATGGTAGGACAGTCCCATTGTCTCCCCATTTGCTCAAAGAGATGGCCGGTTGGGGTAAACGCCAAGGGTGGCTGGTGCCCTGTGCCCGTGCAAACCGCCTCCCCGACGCGGAAAAATCCAAGAGGATTTGGAGCCGGGCCGGAATCATCCACCCCGACATTCTCAGGCAACCGCACCACGCCTTTCGTAAGGGGCTGGTGTCTGGGTTACGGGCGATGCGAGCCGATAAAGACGCAATAAAATATCTTGTTGGGCATGACCTCGATGTCATGGGGGAAGTGTACAGCGACCCCAGTTTTGCATTGGCCCTTCGAGAAACGGTGGCCATGATCCCAGCCATCGGTGCATCTGGGGTGATGGACCTCTCGGGCCTGCTGACGGCCCCGCCCATCTCCAAACTGACGGCTGATGATGTACGGGAGATCCGGAAGCGGGTGGGCCAGGAGAGCCGGATGGCGCTGGCCTTGGCCTATGGGGTGTCAGTGACCACCATTAGCCAGATCGTGCTGCGCAAGACCTGGAAAGACCTGGATGGGGAGGTGTGTACGCCAAGTGTACTTGGACTAGACCCCTCCCAAAAGGCTGTTGGATGATGGGAGTTTTAAATCAACTGGGATCCTCTTTACCCCAACAGGTGACCATCCACTTTCAGATGCACCTCGAATGCCTAAAAACAAGGAGCCACGCCAAAAAGCGAAAGACGCATAGAATCGTAGAGGGGCGCACGAAATAGCCTCCCAGCGTCGTGCTGTGTACGCTGTGTGTACTGGTGTGGATCCGGCGTCGTGAGTGATAGCCTATTCGATTCACGGCAGGAGAAGCACCACGCAGCACAGGCCATGGCATCGTAAGCCGCCTGCAATTGTAAAAATATCATCATACATGCTCAGTAAAGCAGAGATGATTGCTCAAAGACTGACCTGGTCTCTTTCAAGCTCTTTCAAAAGCGGCGCTCGTCGGTCCATTGGCCGTCACCCATAGATGGCGCCGGCGGACAATCTGTGCAGAAAATATTTTCAGGCGCATGGGGCCCTTGCACCAGCATCCAAAAACAAACGCACTCACTTGCGATGTTATCCTCCAGAATCGACGATAGCGATACCGGCAAGGGGTAGGCATAGGCCGTGCTGAAATAGCGATTAGTCGGTCAAAAAGGCCACCAGCGCCGCCACCAAGGAAGGCGGATAGCCAGCAGCACCATCAACAACTCTGCTCGATCACCTTTGCTGTCGAGACTTAGTCGTGCAACCTCGGCCTCGACTGCCTTGCTGACCATACTGCCAGGGGCGCAGGCCAAACGCACACGTGCCTCCAATGCCAGGCGCTCGGTATCTGCGGAGCGTATGGCGATTGATAGCAGCGCATCGTCGGCCTGTTCGGGGGTCACCCTGGCATTGTGCCAGAAATCATCCGAGCGCGCTGTCGCAACCGCGTACGCACATCCGGAGACTGGGCAGAATACCAAGCACGATGCCCGACATCTGGGTGCTGGGTCAGGTTCCAGTAATCCCATGCACCCGCCCCAATCTCTGCCTGGGCACGGGCACCGGTGGGGCCTGTCCAAGCGGCCCATGGGTACCAGACCTCGGTGCCAAAATCGATGAGTACCACCCCGTCAGGAATGGTCTGAGAAGCCCGCCAAATGACATGACAATCGCTGTCTGGATCGTATTTCCCGGCGATAGCCAGTGATAACAATAAGATCAGCATGCGAGTGGTATTTCTCCGAGAATTCTCGTGATTAGGCCAGATGCTCGCCAATCCCAACATGGCATCTCTGTGCTCGAAAGTTCGGCCAAAATGGCCCGTCGTTGGGTGTCGGAAAGACTGTCAGGATCAGGAAATTCTGGCAGGGTGGCGGCCTGGGCCACCTCCTCAGTCTGGTCAGGGCGTAGGGGTGTGGCCAAGTGCGACTCCCAAAATTTGCGGTAAGAGTGGAAGAATTATGGGCAATACTTGCGGTAGCAAGCCCGACACCCATACCATGAAAAGCGAAGTAAAAACGATAGCTTTCCAAGGGTGAGCGCTGGCCAAGGCATAAATAGTATGGCCACGGTGCTCCTGCAGCTCCTTCAAAATCGTTTCTGACGTTGCCATCGATTGACGATGGCGTTCAGAATCCTCTTTTTCCTTTAGCTTTAAGGCCCATTCCAGGGCCCGCAGGCCCTCCTGGGTCTTTTCATGCGGACTGCTCATTGCAGCGACCACTGGTGGATACCGTCGGCCAAGGCCACCCCGACCTCCTCAATCCTGGCAATGAGATCGGACCTATGCGGACCATCAATGAAGCCCGGCTCTATCAATAGTGAAATTGGCTTTCCCACATTCTTAATGCAGTTCCATGCCCGTCCGCCCAATGGGTCAGATGGCGCTGCTGGTGCCGACTTCTGAGACCAGGTGAAGTGTTTCTTCATCTGCCCCACAACTGCTGCCGCCAAGATTGGTCCCTTTGTGCTGCGGTAGTCATAAAATATGACCCCATAATCACCCTTTCCTGCGTTTATGTGCAGAGCGACGTAGACGGCGGCACCGTAGGCCTCCGCCCTGGCCTGCCGGTCTGAGTAGTGGCCGTCTGAAATTGGGATCACTTGATGGCCCAGTTGGCGTAAACGGCGATCTGCGGCGTCCATGTAGCGTCGAGTGAGGGATACTTCCTCGACGCCCTCAAAGACCGCCCCGCGATCTCCCATGTGGTCCGAGGCAGGACTTCCAGCATGCTGGATATCAAGAACGATTATAGACATGAAAGCTCCTTAATTTACCAATTCCCAACCGAGAGAAGCAAGATCCGCATTTCGCCATTCGCCGCCGATTAAAACCATCGCACCTGACGCACCAATGACGACCCACTGGCTTCCATCAGGATCTCGCCAAATTTGCCCAATAGACGCCATTTTATGCCTCCGTATACTGGGTTGTGCCTGTCGTTCCAGCCACAGACCCGACAAAAAGGGCACCGCTGGTCTGATTCGACCCCGCGTTAGCCCCACCAAGGCCACCCGCTGCCGATAGTGTAGGCGTGCCGCCGACATTATTCGTACCAACCGTCAGGTATGCTTTCCCGCCATTGCCACCATTTCCGCCCTCGGCCCAGGCGCCCGAATTGCCCGATGCCGCCCCACCAACACCGCCATCGGCTAAACAAGAGGGCAGATTTGAGCCGTCGATTCTGCCAATAATTACGGTCACCTCACCGCCGCCACCGCCACCGCCGCCACCGCCCTCGTTAATTCCGGTGACCACCGCCGCCGCCCCAGGCCCACCAACAGCCTCGAAGGTACATCCAACACCGAATTTCGCAACGGCAGCACACACACAGAGCACGCCACCGCCACCGCCACCGCCACCCGACGATCCGGCAGCACCAACGCCGCCACCGCCGCCGCCCGTGCCACCGCCAATCTGGGCTATTGCGGTTCCGGCCGTGTGAAAGGGTTGAACTGCTGGCGTCACTATCCTGGGGTGTCCGTAGTAATTGAAGGCATTGTTTGCAGTCGAACCGCCCCCGTTTCCTCCAGTCCTGATTGTGGAAATACCTGTCGCCCGCGCCCTTCCACCGCGCCCGCCAGTGCCCCCATTGCAAATCGCGCCGGTCAACATTGTACCGCCGTTCGACCCGTTCGCATCGCCCGATACGCCAGCGCCACCGCCATGGCCACCGTAAAACTGGGCCCCGCCGCCGCTGGAATTCCACAGAGCTGCTGGCGCTGCACCACTGCCGGCAGTTACCCCCGATCCTGGATTTCCGTTGGCAATGACCTTGATGTAATCCCGAGCGTCAGGGTTGTAAGAGCGGCATCTAAGCTGGTATCCACCCAAAACCAGCGTGATATTATTCGCTGAAAACTGGACAGTCTTAGCATTGATCGCCGTCGTGCCTGACCAAGTATAGGTCGACCCCGAACGCGACCAACCAGTAACTGCTGACGTGCCGTCAAAAGTGTAGTCTCCGTTTGACCCATCACCCCAGTACACCCCGCTCGCAGTCACGCCAGTAGGGCCCGCCGCGACCGAGGCACCGACAATCGTGGCCCCCGATCTGACAAGGGCATCCCCGTCGGCTACTGAGCCCATTGCAAGCGTTGCGCCACCGCTTTCGCGCAGACCGCGCGCCTGAGTCACCTGGACTGAGGCACCAGATATTGTGAGGTCGCCCAGTGAGTAAGCGGCCCAAGCCCCGCTGGAGCGGAAGGGCAACCCGTCGTCAAGACCGGCAAGATCCGAAAGATCATCATCAAGAGGCTGGTAAGCGGCCGATGCTGCAGCGATTGAGAGATAGACAGTGGAGGCAGAGGCAGCGGTCAAATAGGCTGATAGGTCGATACTTAAGTGGGCTCCAGTATATGAGAGCGGCGCATCAACCGTCACATGCTCGAACCCAGCCCCAGCCCCATCCCAGGCGACTATCCCGGCCGAGGGGTACGATAGATAGGCCGCGCCACCTGACCCATCGAAAATGGCAAAACGGCTGGCAGTTCCGGTGTATCCAGAGGCGGTCCATGAGCCGCCTCCACCTCCGCCACCACTGCCGGAGGGGACGGTTAAAAAAGCCCTATTCCCCCGCTTTGTGATGGCGAGAGCCGATCCTGTCCGCACTACCAGGGAATCAGTCTCCACCTCCGATAGTCCGACTACTATTTTCATGGGTATGCGTCCCCGGTGGAGGCGTAAAACACCAGTACCACCGTGCAAGTTCCGCCCGACCAATCAGGAGATACGGATAGGACTGTCCCCGGTACCCGATCAAAACCTTTTCTGGACTGAGTGGTCCGTCCTTTTACGCGCCAGGAGCTGAACGGGATGACACTGCCAGGAGCCAACTGCGCCAAGTGGAGGCGACCAGTAATTTTGACCCGTTCTGGAATCCTTTGAGCAGCCAGGTAAACCCGCCCCGCAATGCTGGTGCATTGTGCAGATTCATCGCTGAAGATTACGGCAGAATTATCATAGTACGAATATGTGGCTGCTGGAAACGTGACGTTATCTTCCTCAGTGCCAAACTCCTCTGTGGTGGCACTTAAAACGCGGACATTGCCGTATTCAACGCTATGGTCCGAGTCCCATGCCTCGTAGGCCCAGGTGTCGAAATCCATGTCCGTAATCTCGAAACTCTCCCAGACCGCCGTCGCGGAAATACTGTAGCTCTGGGCCGCCCGGATCGTCAGGCATCCCTGGCGCATCGTCAGAAACAGCCCGGCCGGGGACAAGAGGCTTGCTATCCAGGCAGAGGGATCCGTCTGCTCATCTGCAACGATGACTTCCCAAACCAAACCGCTGGTTGTCCCAGCGTTAGTCATCGCCTTCCACCGATCAACATCCGCATTGTCAATCCAGCTTTCCGGCAGCCTAAGCCCCCAGGTAGACGGCAACACGTCGTAGGCTCCGTTGGCGGATACCCCGTTTATGCTGGTCAAAACCTTGCGGACGATGTCCATCGGGTGACCCGTCAAAAGGGCCACATTGGCGGCGTAGCTGTCGCCCAAAAGGGCATCCACCATAGTCGTTCCATGATGGTCGATTGTGGGATTGGCCAGATTCAGTTCTGTGCCTGAATTCTTGTTGTCCCAGTAAAGCAAAAAAGGATTCCCAGACTCTGGGGTGACCTGCACCGCACCATTCCATCCAGCCCCGCGTTGGTAGACGGTGGTGTTAGTGACTGTAAGCGTCGTGTCTCCAATGGTGTAGCTGGCCGTCAAATAACTGACCTGACCGATACCGTAGAACAGAGATAGTTGTGCAGCATCGCTGTTTATCTTCTGGCGTAGGGCTGCCAAAATATCTCTGCATTCCAGATTCCAGCGAGAGGGGCCACCAGAAATCTGGTAGACCTGGGCGATGGCGACCCGCTCGAAGTCAGCAAGGGCCCACCCAGCGAAGCCAACATAGAGAGAAACGATGGTCCCTCTGGTCAAACTATCGAAAATCTCCCCAAGATCGCCGACGAGATCGACGCTGAAGGCTCCGACAGTCGAGGTCCAGGAGACCGGTTGCAGCGTGGCTCCCTGGGTGCGAACGGTAGCGATTACGGGGTCCCCATATCGAGGGTGGGATGACGCCCGATACCCATCATTGCAAGGTTCGTCCGCAATGGGCGTCACTTCCAAAACGAAGATCGGATGCATGATTTGAGCTTTCAGAGCTTCCACAAAGGCGCTTGACCAGGCCATCAGTGCCCTCCCCAAAACCCCAGATGGGGGGTATGGTGACCATGGAGGTTTTTATGATTTTCCTGCTTCTCCTTGCGTGCTCCAACACCCCCCAAGAATCCGCTCCAATTACCGCCAACGACACCACCCCAGCCCCCCAAGATACAGACAAGGATCGCCTTGATTGCGATGGTGATGGTGATGGGTTTTGCGCTTCTGAAGACTGTGATGATACCAACCCCAACGTGAATACTCATGCGCCAGAAGTATGCAATGGTATAGATGATAACTGTAATGGTCCGGCAGACGATGGTGTTCTGCCAGTTTGGAATGAGGATGCCGATGGTGATGGGTATGGTAATGCCCTCCACTATCGCGAAGAATGCACGGCCCCACGTGGGTATATAGAGAATGGAACTGATTGCGATGACGCGAATGATACCATCTACCCAGGAGCCGATGAGGTCTGTAATTTGCTGGATGATGACTGCGATGGTCAGTCCGATGAGAATTGCCATTAGAAGGTCCTCCCTCTGATGGAATTCAGTAAGCCCTGGAGGCGGGCCACGTCAGAGCCCCCTCCAAATCTATTGTTTTGACCAGCGTAAATTAGCAAGCTATCAAGTGTGTTTTTATTTCCACCATAGTCTACGCCTGAACCCGTTTGCACACCCAAAGGCAACGCTTGCCCGCTGGTCTCTTCGTTAGTCAGCAGATAGACCAAAGGATCCACTTCCAACGTGCAATCAAACGTGAAGTGTATCCGGTATTGGTCGCTGAATGGGTTCTGGTTTACCAAGTCTTCTGGTAGGTATAGTGCAGGCCAGAACCATTTATAACGCAACATATAACTGCCTAAGTCGTTATAGATAGTGGTTCCGCTCAAATTGAATTGGGTCCCGACAGCGCTGCTAAAATTATGATACTCCCTCCGTTGATCAGGGTTGCCCGTTTCTAAGACAATCGGGTCTCCAGAGGCTAAAGCACCCGATGTAGAGTAGGCGGAAAATGCATTTGTTCCGCACCGCGCGTAGCTGGCTCCACGCGTAGATGTCGATGTAGAAAAACCAGCAAATGTTTTAGCGTGATCCCTAGAAAACCCGCATCGGCCACCCCTTTGAAGGTGGCCCCAAAGGGTACGCAGGGCATTCTCCAGCACATTCCCTGCGCTCGATGTCAGGGCGACGTTTTGGAATACCAATCTGACCCGCATCCCGCCGGTTACCGCCACCCGATAGGCACTTCCGTAGCCGTTTTTCCCGTCCTGCACTGTGTACAGGGGGATTTCTTCCAGGCGAGCCAGAGGACGCCCCGTGTCGAGCGCTGTCAGACCCTTGCCGGGCTCGTCGTACCAGTAAAAATGGGGGTTAGCCAAAGGATAGCCCCCTACCCGTGGAGCCTAGGTGCTTACGAAGCACACGTACAAGCTCCTCCACATTGGAGGCGATCACGCCACTGATATAGAAGTTCACACTTCCACCAGCACTACTTCTTGCTGCATCGGCAGGGTTCATCACTCGCTCCCCCTGATGCAATTGATACAATCCGTCTTTTCTTACATAATCAATACCACTTGCATAGCTACCATCTTCTTTGGGGTGCGAGAAGAGGTTAGCGATTTTACCGCCCTCCTGGGCAGATCCAAATAAACCCAAAGGCCCCTTGCCGGTGCCATCCTCGCGTTTGACGCCGATTAGCTCTTTTAAGGCATCAAATAGTCCCCCAATCAGCGCTTTGCCCATACTCACCCAAAATTTGGGATCCAACAGCATTTCCATCGCTGATAATATGAGTGTTGGCATTAAAAGCCACACACTCTCCAAGATGTCGGGCAATGCCTCGAAAAGCGACTCAATGATCCCCGGCACTGACCGTACCGCTCCGATGATGATGTCATCCACCTGACCGGCCAAGGCCGCAACTGTGTCGCCAATGGAGCCGATGAGCTTCGGCACAAGATTGGTTAGGATGTCCATAAGGAAAGGGCCAATCATGGAGGGTATCGAGCGCAGCCCGTCGATGGCCCCACTGAGCAGGCCTTGGGCCTCCTTAAAGATCCCGCCATCTTTCATGGCACCGAGTCCCTGGAGGCCTCCGACCACAGCGCTGGAAATGCCGGTGGGATCCAGTTTGACCAGTCCAGAGATGGAGGTAGACGCAGACACGACTGTATTGGCAGTATCCCCTACCTTTTTGAGTGCCCTGGCCTTGGTATCGGCCGCATCCATCTCCATCGCCTTGGCTTGGGCTTCATAGAGAATGTCCAACGATTGAGCATACGCTTCGGCACTCATCTTGCCGTCCATGTAGTTGCCCACAAGGGCAGACATGGCACCGTTCACCGCATCCAAATGGCTGGGGGTTTTCCCCAGCAGGTCATCCAATACCCCCTGTGCATCGGCCAGGGCGGTCGCATCATCCTCAATGGCGCTGTAGTCAATCCCCTCCAGCGCAGCACTCAGCGCATCAACCTGCCGTTCCAATGAGGCAAAATGGTTGACACTTTCATTTGTGGCTTTGGTATCGGCTTCCATTGCTTTGGTAGCCCGCTGCTGGATCCCGATGAATTTAGCCCCTTTGGCCGCCAGATCATCCCATGTGCTCCCCAGCACCCCACTTGCCGCAGCATTTTCGTAGTAAGATACGGCTGTTTCTGCGATAGTTTGCTGTAGATTGGAAAAACTATCGATGGCAGAGGCTATGCCACTGGGCAACTCTTGTCCGGTGGCGGTGTAAAGCCATCCCAATACTTGTACCAGCCACTGGAGAGGCTTCAGTGGCGCTGTCAATGCATTTACAAACTGCGTTGTTACAAAAACAGCTAGGTCGTGAAAGATACTCCTGCCTTCCAAAAACCGCTCAAATGCGACCTCTCCTGTGAGGGCAAGACCGACCATCACATTGGCGACTCGCTCAAAAGCCGGTGCAACACTTCCCCCCAGAGTCACTACTGCCTTATCCCAGATGGATTTCATCGCAGTCACTGATGCATTAACTGCATCGATACTGGCGATAGTTTCTTTTGGCACACCTGGGTAAAAGTCCGACCGGATCTTTTTAAATCCTTCGAGACTCTTAAGTGCCTCATCACTTGCAAAGACGGCCGCTCCAAGGCCAGCGACCAGCCCAACCGTGACCCCAGTAATGAGCGCCATAGCGCCGACTGCGATGCCGATGGGATTGGCCATTAGGGTGAATAGTTCTGTCAGATCGGCAATGCTATTTGCTGCTTGACCTGCCGCCGGAGAGATGACTCCCAACCCCTGAGATGCTTTCTGGGCTTTATCACCAAAATCTTTTAGTCCCTCACCGCCCTCCCCGGTGGTTTTTTTAATATCCTCCCCCAGTTTTTTCTGGGCAGCGGCCAGTGCTTTGTCGGCCGCCTCCATGTCCCCACTTGCCGCCCGAAGCCGCTCAATCTCAATTCGTTGCTTTTCAAAAGCCTGATTGAGTTGTGCGACCGGATCTCCCACCGCTCCTAAGGCAGCCAGGCTTGCCACTGCCGCATCCCGCTCAGACTGCTGCGCCGCCGCCGTGGCCTCCAACTGCCCCTGAAGCGCCCGATACTCCCCGACCGAAACGCCCAACGCCGCTGCCATAGCCTGATCTTGGGCCTTTGCCTTGCCCATGGCCTCGGCCGAGTCTACCAGGCGCTCGGCTGCCGTCCGGGCTGCCTCGGCCGTCTGTCCCAAAGCACCCGCAGCATCGCCTGCAGGACCGCCTACGCGATTCTGAAGTTCGAGGATGAGAGTAACTTTAGTGCTGTCAGCCATTACACAAGCCCCACCATGGCCATTGCGCCTTTTTTCAGCGCCCGCCCTTTGGCCGCATCCACCGCCCGCATGCAGACCATCGCAAAGCCAAGGCGCTCAGGATCCCACAGCATCACACTGTAAGGGTCCGTTCCGTACCGGGCTGCAATGGCATCCACAAGATCCACCTGATCAGGATCCTCCGCGAAATCGGGCGACACGTGCCAATGCCTCCGCCCCGCCGTTTGAATGGTCAATGATGATTTGTACCAGTTGTGCCCTCTCAGCCAAAGAGAGGGTCTTAAATGGCATCTCAGCGATACTGTCCCCCTCTTTAAAGGGGGCCGCATCGCCTCGAACGAACTTCGCAGGCTGCCAGTGGCTCCCATCTGTGGACGTTTCGCCCTCCTCAGCCACCCCAATCACACTCTCCATCAGAACAGCTTCCTGCCAAGCGATCAACTCATTGATTTTACCGAGCTGTTCTTGCATTTTTCTCTGCTTGAAGCCACCCATGCGATGCTCTTTCTCAGCGCCGTCAGGCATCTCCGCGATGCTGGCCAGTTCTATCCGGTCCTCATCGGATTGAGGAAGCGCCGCAAATAGCCCTTCTCCCTGGCGAATCATGTCAATGGAGGAGATCCGTCGAATACGCCACTGGCATCCTCCCAGATTGACGCCAGTACACTCCATATCTTGGATCTTTTTAAGAATGTTTTTCATGATTAATCCACGTCACAATCAGATTTAGAATTGGTGAGAACCAAGGAGAGTCCTTCGTCTGTGCCATCTGAAAAGCATTCAAAGGTGACCTTCTGGATGACGTCGCCGGGACCGGAGATCCCATCTTCATAGGACTTAATTAGGGCGTTGTGCCCAGTGATTGCCAATGAGCGGGTGCCGTCCGAGAAGGTAATTGCGAAGTCAGACTGGGTGCCTGCCAGATGGGCCGCCCGGAGGGTGTTGCTGGTGGCCAGGATCTCCACCTCAATTAGGATCTCGGAGGGCTCATTTCTTGAGGGTTGGCC
>Ga0213921_1000129_pt1 | contig 30095 bp, 39 predicted proteins | sample McNCre2017MG_FD_165041 | JGI IMG/M metagenome (GOLD analysis project Ga0213921, IMG submission 165041) | Freshwater microbial communities from McNutts Creek, Athens, Georgia, United States - 20-17 MG | ecosystem: Environmental > Aquatic > Freshwater > Creek | place: USA: Georgia | collected...
TTGTTACGCGTTCAGGTGATGCCCCCTCCTCCCATGACGCAACTTGAGCCTCTTCCCCGTTGAACAGGTCCGTGATAAACTCCTTTCCGAGCGAATGTTCAAACACGTCTATGAGGTGCAAAATAACCTCTTGGGCGTCGTGTTGGCGCATATCAGCAAACTCAGGGTACCGAATCTTGAATGCCCCGAAAAGATCGCTTGGACTTACGGGATCGGTCTTACCCTTTATGAAAAGCTGTTTCACAACCTTTTGGTACTCGCGGGTAATGTCACAAAAACCTGTGTACTCCGTGTCAAAGAGATGCTTGGTGAGTGGGGGGACGTGAGCTAAACACTGAACGGCCGTGTTGAAATAACACGAATTGCCAAGGTTCCAAAGACCTCGCATCTTGTCTTAGAGACACTACGCGTATACTCTCTAAGACAAATGCAAATCCGTCCCGAGGCGAACCCCATGGCCAAGACTCTATTTGACGCGTGGGAGTCTGTGATCGAGTCACACAAGACCAAGGATAATGTAGAGATTGAGATTCGGTTCGGACGCCGGGCCGGTTCCAAGTTTGATACCAACGTTGGCGAGGGAACGTTCAAGAAGGTGCTTGCGGCTCTCAACAAGTACGATGGGTGGGAGACCAAGCATCACATGAATGCCACCGTGTACTATTTCGACGGTGGAAAGCGTTTGACCGTGGACGAGGCGACGGACGAACAGGTTGGACAAGTGAAGACCCGCGTGACCGTGAATGACGTTGAGTTGGCCAGTCAGCCTTTGGACGTGCGCCTGGGAATTTCGTCGGAAATTCCCTGGGAGTATGATGGTGAAGAGACGAGTACCGAGCAAAAGACCAAGGAGCGTTGGTCGTTTGTTCGGAAGAACCTAAGTATCGACATGTCTATCATCAAGGGCAATCCGGATGATAAGGACTCGGACGAGGATACGACGTACCAAATTGAGATGGAAATTATCAAGCCTTCTGAAATTCAAAACAAAATTGAGTTGTACAACATGCTCTACAAGGTGTTTGACGTGTTGAAGTGTGTGTGAGAGCAGTCCAAGTCCGAAGGACTTGTCCGCTCCGTGGGACTCAAACTGCTACGCAGTTTACCTCTTTACCCGCCCCGCCGCACCGGTTGCACGCGCTTTACGCACAACCTCCGCGTTCCACAAGGCCCTGAGTGCACTCTCATTCACGGACTTGTTCTTCTTTTTAATCGCATTCACAAACTCCTGAACCGTCCATCCCTTTTGTCTGCGGTAATTCAACTTGTACCTGTTCATCGTGTTTGTTATCATATTGAGACTCATGGGGGAGTACACAGGGTTCCGAACCTTGGGCTCTTTGCGGGCCTTCTTTGGCGCCGCCGGCGGCTTGGGGAGGGTGGGTGACGCGCGCTTCTTGGGAACGTATGCAGGGATGATGCGTTTCTCGCCCGTGATGGCATTCTCCACCTGTCGCGCCGCCCGTGCAGGGCTCTGGGGCACCTGAGTGTTCAGCCACGTCTTCACGGCCGCCTTGAAGTTCGCCACCTTGGGTTTGGGTTTCTGGAACGCTAGGTTGGTCACGAGGGTCTTGTACCCGTTCACCTTGTTTGCAGGCATCCAATTTGGAATTGGAATTGCCTTGCGGTACGCGTCTCGTGGACCTTGATTTGCCCGTCGAGTCTTGAGGTTCTTGATGAACGCCTTGTACGCCTTGTTCACAGCTGGCTTGAGTGGTTTGCCGCGCGCACCCGTGGGCAGTTTCTTGTACGCGGTTAGGAACGCCTGTTCGTTGCCCTTCTTGTACAGGTTCCCGAGGTTTTGGGCGACACGCACGGCATACTCCAATTCGAGTTCGAAATTGTTCGCCTCGTTGTTCGCCTCGACCTTGGCCTTGGCGGCCGCCGCCTTCACGCGTGCTGCCGCGTTTGACTCGGCCTTGGCCTTTGCCTCAGCCTTCGTCATACGATTGCCCATAGCAAAGGTTCGAACAGCCTCGAACCTGTTTGTAAGGGACATGTTGTTGTATTCGGCGTGGTACTGCGAAGGAATGACCGCCTTGGCAATCTTGTTCCGCTCCTCGGCCCCAAGCGTCGCCCATGCACGCTGTGTCTGAACACCTTCGCTCGTCGTCCGTGCGACCCGTCCGTTATTGAGAATCTTGTAATACATTCCATTCACAAATGCGTCGAACGTCCTGTTTGGTCTGTGTTCGCCCGTCTTGCGTTGAATGAGTGCTATGAGCGCACCCGGTGCCATCTTGAGCAATGTTCAGATTGCGTGCAATCGCAAGCAGCTCTGCCTTGGTCAGACGCGTGGCCTGACGGTTGTTGATGCGTAGGACGCCATTCAGACCCATCTTGACCACGTGAGCACCACCACCTGCCGTCGCCGTCTTGACGTTATTTCCAATCTTAAATATGTTGCGAACCGCTTTGGGGATGTTCCGTCCCGCGTCCGCATATGTCTTTATCACGGTTTGGCGTCCAGACGCGAGGCCGGCAGGGACCTTGAACCAGTATGGCTGTTTACCCGGTCCCGGGCGGACGTAGAACCCAGGCTTGGTCGCGTTCCAGCTCGGCGCTCTCCGGTTTTTCAAGGCGGGTTCTTTCTTGCGGGTCACATTTCCTTCGGAATTGTTCCTCCTCTCGACGAGCGGGTGGCCTGCATTCGCAAACACCTTGGCGGTTGCTGCAGGAATGGGCTTCCCAGCCTTCTTGAACGCCTCAAGCACTTTGGGCGCAACCGCCTTGAGGTTCAGTTGGCGAATAGGAACATTCATGCGAACGATGTTTCCGCCCATTTCACCATACGTCGCCCCACCCCTGGTCTCAAACAGGATCCATGGGTACAGACGCGGTTTCCCGTCCGTTCCGGGGCGGATATAGTACCCTTCAGGCGCTGGTTTGAGCTTGTTCCACGTACCTGCCAACTTGTATCGCTCGGCGAGCCGGCCCGTAGCGTTGTTTGCCTTGCGCCGAGGCCGAGTCAACATGGCCCGCTTCGTGAGATTCATGACGAATGCAGGTGCGATGCCGTACGTCGGACTCAGGAACTGTTTCACAAGCTCCTTCGGCATCTCGACATCCTTGGGATCCTTTATCCCAGACCAAAGGACCGTGCCATTCTCGAAAAATTGGTATGTCCACTTGGGTTTCTTGAGCTTCAGAATCACGGCGGGGACGCCACCGACCCCAGTCTCTTTTCCGCTCGCCCGAACAGACTCGAGTATACTGTTTGGCAGTGTTCGGAACCATTGCACAAGTTCCTTGAGTTCAAAGGGTCTGTTGACGTGGAACATGCCATCAATCTTTTTGTACGTCGGTGGTGCCTTGAGCAGGAGCTTGGGGGCCCACCCGCTCTTAACGATAGCAAAGAGGGCTTGTTCGTGGTTTCCCGCACCAAGTACGTCGAACCCTTTATCGGACAAGACGATGGTCACGGCGCGGTACTTGGCCACGAGCTTGGTCACACCCGCGGGCTCACCGAGCCATCGCCCGTCGCCCCACCGTATGACGGGACTTTGACCCCTGTATCCAACAATCTCCGAGAAGCCTTTGGGCTCTGACGCAAACACGAGGCGCCAGTTGGTCGGCAACTTGAAGGACACAATCTTTGCCGTGATGACGGACTTGGACAGCTTATATGCACGCTGATTATTTGTAAATATGAGCTTCCGCCGGAACATCTCCTGGATCTTTCGGGCGGCGGCCTCCTTATTCATATTGATCTACTGTGTAGGTACATTTTAATTTTCATTCACTATGAAATCCAACCCAAAAATGAACGGCTGTGCCGAATATGCATTTCCATTGTACATGCGCGACTCGACCCGAACCTCGATCTCGCGCGAACTGAACGGCCCTGCGTAAAAGTCCTGGTTGAACTTGTGCGTCCCCAAGTTGTTGTCCCGACAGTGTTGATTGAACTGTGCAACAAACACGCGTTGAGGCACACACAGGTCCGCCCCGAACCGAAACTTTTCTGAGCACAGAAAGTGTTGGAGCGCGTTTGTAACCGTCGCCACTTGGTTCTGAACGTTTTTGAAATACTTGGGTAAAACGTTCCAGATATCCTTGTCAGCATACTTGTGTGCATAGTCGAGGTACGCGCGAATACACTTGCACATAATTGCCGGAAGCTCCTTTTCCAACTTTTCGTCGAGGTGGGGATCCGCCACGTCTGCTGCAATCTGACGCCCAAAGTTCCACGTCGCCAAACGACGAAGGATAGACCCGGAGTTGTCCTTCCAATTGGGCACCTCGTTCCCGCCCAAGATACCAGGCGTCTTCCACTGGACACTCAGTGCCGTCTCGTTTTTCCGGGCAACGGACAGATCTTCACCAGACACGAGCGACTGGAACTCGGCTTGCTCGAGTTGGAGGTCACCCTTAATCTCCGGACTGATGAACAGAAATCCCTTGTAAATACTTTGCAGACCGAATTTCTTCTCAATATTGTTCGAGAGGGTCGAAACGTCCTCACACTCGTAAAACTTGCGCGCCACCTTGGTGATCAGCGTCGACTTGCCAGACCGTGCGATCCCCTTGAGGAACGGAATAACTTGCCACCCATCCAACTCATTCACGTCAAAGCACAAACGGCCCATGAACACATACGTCCACCGACACACATCCTCCTCGAATCTCTGATAGTCCAACACGTGCTGCATGTGCGGTGTAGGAATGCTGTACCAGTCCTCGACCTCGGTAAACGGATCAAAGGGCATATCAAAGTACTTGCACGACACGAGCGTCGGGTCGAGCTCGCGAAACTCCTGGGACCCGTAATCGTAAAACTTGATCTGATACTTGTTTTCCTCGGCATTCCAATCCTTTCCAACGAGCAAGCCATTCTGAAACGACCAGGTATGACGGTCCTTCTTAATCTCCATAAACTGAAAGTCCTTACAATTTGTCAAGTGGCGCACGACATCCCCGACGAGGTTCCCACGGCTCGTGAGATTCTTCCACATCTCAGGCTCATCCTCCTTTTGCGTCGAATCATACACAAAGTCTTTGATCTCCTTGACTGGACGCCACGCCCGGGTGTTGCGAATCTGCACACAACACTGGTCCCGATACCGACGGTACCCCTCGTCATACGCTTTTTTGAGCAAAAAGAGCAAAAGTTTCTGGTACGGCGTGATACTCTCGTCATCCTTCAAACTCGTGTCGTTGTTATCAATGACCAGTGTCGGCGTGTTGATTCGACTCTGGCGACGCTCCCAGATTCTGTACTGATCGAACATATCCTTTCGATCATCGATGAGGCGACGAACTCGAAATTCCAAAGTAAATTCGTCTCCATTTATATCCTTGCTCGGCGTTTTGTTCATGTTGAGGGCGTCAATACGGGTCATCAGAATACGCATACCATCAATGAAACGAGACTTGCGAATCTTCACGTGTTCTTGCTCATAGTTCTTCGGGTACCGATCCTGGTCCCGTTCCTGATTTTCAGGAAAGAGTACAAATGCCCACGCCTTGTCAGCAGCGAGCGAATTGCCTCGAATGTGAAAACCAGCATCCTTTTCAGCTCGTAAAATATTGGATTCTATTTCTTCGATAGTCCACGTGTTGATTTCAGTGTTTTGGTTTGCAAACCGAATCTCTTCAGCATGTTCAGGTGTCACATCTTTTTGAATTGTGTGGACCATCTTTCTCTACTAACAGAGCGCTAGACTTTTTTAAGCAGATGGCGCGGGGGGTGCCGAGTCAGACCCCATCTTTTGAAGCGCGGCGACAATTTTAACGAGAACCTTGTTCTGCATCTCCATGTGGAGAGCGATCTTCTCGGTCGACTCCTTGATACCCACGAGGGCCTGAGCAACCGTCTCGCCCTCCTCGGTCGCCAAAAGACCACCAAGGGCATCGAACATATCAACCTCATCGAAACCCTCCTCGTCCATGTCCTCATCGAGCTCCTCTTCCTCCTCGGGCTCCTCCTGAACAGCCGGCTTGGGTGGTGGGTAACGGGGCGGACGACCAGACATCTTGTACTTTTTGGTTAGAAAATAGAAGCACGCCTTTGAACGCAAAACTTTTTCCCTATGTATATTAAAATGCCCGGTGGCGCCCTTATGCAACTTGTTGCCTATGGCGCACAAGACGTGTACCTGACTGGCGAGCCCAAAGTAACATTCTTCCAGACGGCCTACAAACGTCACACCAACTTTGCCATGGAGACGATTCAGCAGACCCTTGCCGGTAACGCCAACCCCGGCGGCCTCGCGTCCGTGACCCTGTCCCGCTCAGGTGACCTCGTGGGCGACATGTTCGTCGTGCTCCAGCCAACGTCGTCGAGCGTTTCCAATCTTACGTCGAACAACTCTGTTGTTGACATGAACTGGGTGGCCGAGCGTGCTTTCTCCTCCGTCGAGATTTTCATTGGTGGTCAGTCCATTGACAAGCACTACCAGCTCTGGTTCCGCCTGTACTCTGAGGTCTTCCTGAACGACACGAAGAAGCAAAACTATGGAAAACTCACCTCGTGCTCAGCTGTGAACTACCCGTCGGGCACCCTCATCACGTCCCCGAACTACGTGTATCTTCCCCTGATTTTCTGGTTCAACCGCAATCCCGGTTTGTACCTCCCCCTCGTGGCTCTCCAGTACCATGAGGTTCGCATCGACTTTACCATCAGCCCCCAGTACGGCAACTACTTTGGCACGAATCCCTTTGCCGTGTGGGCCAACTACATGTACCTGGACACGGCCGAGCGTGATAAGTTCGCCAAGACCGGTCACGAGTACCTGATCGAGCAGGTGCAGCACGTTGCACCCGACCCGGTCGGCTCGACCAACGAGAACACGCCGAGCGTCATCCGCATGCAGTACAATCACCCAGTCAAGGAGCTGATTTGGTGTTACCAGAACCCTGCAGTTCTCAATAATCCCAATTCCATGTGGAATTTCTCGTCCAACGTGTCCAACGTGAACGTGACGTGCGATCCCGCCAAGTACGCCGCCTCTCTGACGCCCTTCTCCCCGGCGCACATCGGGTGTCCGGCCCTGTTCGTTCCGGGCCCGTACGCATCCAACCTGTACGTGACTCAGACGAGCTCCGTGACTGCAGGCGGCAACGTTGCCGTTCAGTCGAACGTCCTCGCTTCGAACGTCTTTTGGGTCGAGGGTGGTCTGCCCGTGGCTTCCAGCAACACCGTCTTTGGCCAGGAGGTTGGCCCACTTCATCAGGCGAAGATCATCCTCAACGGCACGGACCGGTTCACGCCTCAGTTTGGCAAGTTCTTTAACCAGTACCAGCCATACCGGTACCATACGGGTATCCCGTACCCGGGCGTCTACGTGTACTCGTTCGCCCTTACCCCCGAGGAGCTTCAGCCAAGCGGCGCGTGCAACTTTAGCCGTATCGACATGGCGCAGATTGCCGTCAACTTGAAGACGGGCATGCCAGCCCTGAACCAGCGCATGTTTGCCGTGAACTATAACGTACTTCGTATTCAGTCCGGACTCGGCGGCCTTGCGTTTTCGAATTAAACGTGATTTTCGAGTCATTTTTTTTTCTTGGGCCATAGTACCAAGCGATCATGGCCGGCGGACTTATGCAACTCGTTGCCTACGGTGCTCAGGATGTGTATTTGACGGGTCAGCCCAAGGTGACCTTCTTCCAGGCGGTGTACAAGCGTCACACCAACTTCGCGATGGAGGCCATCCAGCAGACTGTGAACGGTACTCCCTCCAACAGCGGTCGCGTGTCCGTGACCATCGCCCGCAACGGCGATCTGGTCGGTGACATGTGGGTGCGCATGCAGCCCACCCAGGGTACCCTGTCCAACTTGACCTCCACGAACAGCAACTTCGACACCAACTGGGTGGCTGAGCGTGCCATTGCGGCCGTTGAGCTGACCATCGGTGGCCAGCGCATTGACAAGCACTACCAGACCTGGTGGCGCCTGTACGCTGAGCTGTTCCTGTCCGAGTCCGAGAAGATCAACTACGGCAAGCTGACCTCCAGCCCCGTGCCCTTCTTCGACTCCGTGAACATCAACACCGTGTACCTGCCCCTGCTGTTCTTCTTCAACCGCAACCCCGGCCTGTATCTGCCTCTGATTGCCCTGCAGTACCACGAGGTTCGTCTGGACTTCGACCTGACTGCCTACTTCACCAGCTACTTCGGTGCCAGCAGCCCCGTGTTCGAGGTGTGGGCCAACTACATCTACCTGGACACTGAGGAGCGTCGCCGCTTCGCCCAGAAGGGCCACGAGTACCTGATCGAGCAGGTGCAGCACACCGGTGGCGACTCCGTGACTGCCACCTACAACGCCTCCACGGCCACTGCCCCGTCCAGCCAGACCATCCGTCTGTCTTTCAACCACCCGGTGAAGGAGCTGATCTGGTGCTACACCAACACCACCGCCACCTCGTACAACTCTCTGTGGAACTTCTCTACCAGCGTGTCCAACGTGCAGGTGACGTGTGCGCCCCTGCCGGTGTACGCCACTGGTGCCCTGCCCCACACCGTGGGCGCTCCCCGTCTGTCCTCCAACATCTTCGCCACCGCTGGTGCTCAGCTGACCTCCAACGCTCAGGGCGGTGTGTTCTGGGTTGAGGAGGGCTCCTCCAACAGCGCCGCCAGCACCCAGCTGGAGGTGGGCCCCCTGTACAACTTCAAGCTGGTGCTGAACGGCCAGGACCGCTTCAAGGAGCAGCTGGGCAAGTACTTCAACCAGTACCAGCCCTACGTGTACCACTCTGGTGTGCCGTACCCGGGCATCTACTGCTACAGCTTCGCGCTGCAGCCCGAGGAGCACCAGCCCACCGGCACGTGCAACTTCTCTCGCATTGATAACGCGCAGGTGACCATCAACATGAAGTCCAACTACACGACTAACCTGCAGAAGATGTTCGCCGTGAACTACAACATTCTGCGCATCCAGTCTGGCATGGGCGGTCTTGCGTTTAGCAACTGAGTCCTCCCATATACTTATATATTATATTTCAAGCTTAAAAACGGCCTTCCGGGTTCGCCCGGGCCTCAGGCCCAAAAGTGTTCGAGACTTTTGGGTCAGAGACTTAAAGAAATTTCCTACTATAATGGTAGGAAATGGAGAAAGAAATTAAAACAAAGAAATGTTCAAACTGCTGTCGCGCTCCTCAACCAATCGAAGAATTCGTGAACGCAAAGGGCCGTGAATGTTCGACGTGTAACAAGTGTCGTGAAAAGGGTAAAAAACATGACAACAAACCCGAACGGCGTGAATATCATAATGAACTCAACAAGGAGAAAGGATATTCTGAAAAATGGCGCTCAAAACAACTCGAGGAACGTCCTGAAGAGTTTCGAGCTCATAAGAACGAAACGCTCAAGAAATGGCGTTCGGAAAATTCGGAACATGCTGCACGTTGGTACAGGACGAACGTCAATCACCGTCTCGATGCTCTTAAGCGAGCTGCTATATCCAGAAACATCATATGGAGTCTTACAGACGATGAAGCAAAGGCCATGCTTTTGAAACCGTGCGTCTACTGTGGCTTCCTAGATTTGACAGACCGTATAAATGGTATAGATCGTCTCGACTCCGCGAAACCTTATACAGTTGAGAATTGTCGTCCGTGCTGCAAGGATTGCAATTACATGAAAGGTACATATGACCCCAGGACGTTTATAGAACGTGCGAAGAAGATTGCCCTATGTGAAGCTGTATTCCCTGAGGTTCCAGTGTGTGAAGAACACAAAAAGATTCACCGCCCAACAACCTCCCACGTCCCCGAAAGTGCCGAGAACTCTTGCTCAATGACGAGTGAACAGTATTTTGGGTCAAATTCTTCTGAACAGCAAAACACGTCTATGTAGACCTTGTTGTGCTCGGGGTACGTGTGTGCCGAGAAATGACTCTCGGCCAGGACGAGGACTCCCGTCGTCCCGTGAGGCTCAAATTGGTGAAAAGCTCGATTTACGACTGTAAACCCGCACCTTTCAGCGATTCGATTCATGATATTCTCGAGGTGATCGGAACGTGCGATCCATACACCGTCGATGTGTCCCAGGAGGTGGCGGAAGTTCATAGAATTTTCGCCGAGTCCCTTCATGCTACTCTAAGGGTTCTGGATTTTATATACAATTAGACCAGCTGCACCGATAATGTACAAAAGGCCAATCATCCGATCAGACGTTGTGTTCTGGCTGGAGGGCGCCTGGACAATGTTTGCCACGCCAAGAGCCGCAAGAACTGCAACGAACAGAAGCATAAACATAAAGCTTAGATCAGCCATTTTTATTATAGGGTTATAAAATAAATGGCTGATCTTGTGAAGAAAGTATCACAGAGCATGCCAGGGGCGAGCATCGAACAAGTTCTGGACGAAGTTCGACGTATAAAACTCGAAAACATCTATGCTGAACTTCGGAAAAAGACTTTCGCGAGTCCAATGGATGCTCTTGAGTATATCATTTTCGTCCATGAACCGTCACAGGAAGATGCATCGGCACTTCTTGTGATGCTTGGATATGATCAGCTGGGACATTCAAAGTCCTTTGGTGTTATTTATGAATTTATACACAAAAGTGTGGATCGGGAACCTAAATGTACGATGTGCTGCTTTTGAGGATCGACACGTTCCTGTACCACGCGTACACGAGGAACAGACCCGTCACCATGGTCGTCGTAGCGCGCAGAACCTCCGTTGGGGACTTCCGCTTCTCCCGTTCGAAAAAGTTCTGGAGGCCGATGAGGAGCAATGCCAAGCCTGCAATGAGCATGAGGACATCCAACAGCATTTACTGTAGAGAAATATTTGTTTTCATCCGCGGATAAAAAATACATTTTTTGTCTGCACAAGGAGAAGATGAGTTACGCGTATCTAGATCCGTCTCGGGCCGTTATCGAAATGGCACTCGAGTCCCTGGGTGGGTTCTCCATGGTGTCCAGTACACGAAATGATGTTCCTGAGATCCCGCCTGTTCCACACGAGCTTGACGAGGCGTGGTCTCTGTTTGAAAAGGACTTGGGCAATTTTAAACAAAACTTTGCAAAGGTTCGGCGTGACATGAATGTCACTCTTGCACGAATTCAAGATATTCACAAATCTACTTCAATTGCAAAACTCATTGTCGATAACATAAGTTCTGAAGACTTAAAGACACGCATCGCTTCCTCTATAGAAGACTTCGAGACTCAGGAAGACCTTGATTCCCTGACTCGACACTATGCAGAGCTTCGGGGGCAGTACGACGCGATGAAGAAGGTGTTGGAGAACACGGATGCGGAAAGGTACGCAAAGTTTACGTGTTTCATATGTATGGATCGGCTTGTTGACTTGTTTCTCGACCCGTGCGGTCATGTGGTGTGTGAGCCGTGTTGGGCGAACACGCGGGACAAGCGTCAGTGTCCTGGGTGTCGCACACACGTACACGGCTCGAAGAAGATTTTCAATATGTAGGACGACCCGGACCTGAACACGTCCCTAAACTGTTCAAAGGGACCTCCGGTCCCGCCGAAAAGCGTAGCTTTTCCCCGACCTTAGCTCAGTTGGTAGAGCGTGGGACTGTAGTTGGCTAGAGAGATCCTGCGGTCGCTGGTTCGATTCCGGCAGGTCGGAAAGGGACGAATCGTGTTCGTTCCGCCCCTTCTCCTATAGCTCAGTTGGTAGAGCATCAGGCACTGTATTTTTTAACAGCTGATGTGTTAACCTGAGTGTCGCAGGTTCAAACCCTGCTGGGAGAGCTTTCGAACCATCTGTTCATGGTTCGAAAGATCTCTGTGTATACTAATAATGACCACTCGCCCCTTTGAGAGGTTTGTAAACCATCTCGCTGAAATTACGCAAAACAATAAGAACCTGAAGTTTCACGTGAGTGCAAACGGTGTGACCCTGCGTTACAGACCTGGGTCGAATGGGACATATGTAAATTACACGCCTTCGAATAACGGAAGAGGTATTGAACTGTCGTATGGGTACACGCACGTGAATGACCGTGGCAAAGGGCTTGGAACGCGTCTTCGCAACTACGGGGTTCGAGCGGCACGTGCAGCAGGCGTTCCGCTGTGGCAATACGGTATAAACCTCAATTATCTCGTGCCCGGAAACCAGCCGCCTATAAGTACGCGAATCATGCGTAAACTTGGCGCCGAATGGACGCGTGGCGTGCCTAAAGCACGGGGGAAGATTGCCAAGAAGAAGTGGGCATCTCTCGTCCGTGCACACAGGTACTCTTTACGTCCTACTACTACGCCTCGTAGAAGGAACCGCAACCGAAATTGAACCGTTCGGTGCGATGACGTACCGAGTTCCACGCGCAGCAGCGGCTCGTCGACCGAGTATACCGCGAACGCGCGCCTGAATGGTCGTTGCGGCACGGTGAGCTCGTGGCGATCGATTTCCGCCTCCGATACGACGCACACGGGGAAGAAGATTCAGAGCACGCTGGAGTGCTGCATGGTTTCCATGAGACCCGTTGATCACGTTGCGTGCAAACGTGTTTGCAAGTGCCTGTGTCGATCGAGTAAACGTGTTGATATTCAAACGTTGGAGCCTATGAAACTGGTCCGCCGCCTCCATGATGAGAAACTGACGCTCGAGGTTTCGACGCACCTGTTCAAACACGACAGGCGAGATGTTTGGACGGGAAGGCATATATTATCATTAGCGCTTAAAAAAACTACGCGTGGTAACAAAAAATGAGCTTCGTTCGCCTCGTTGATCACATGGGTTCGGACGAGTCGATCGTCCAAGCTGCTCGCGTCTCGTATGGCGCAGGCACGAAGAGCGTGAGTGACGACCGCGCTCTCATTCGCTACCTCATGCGGCACAAGCACACGACGCCGTTTGAGATGGTCGAGTTCAAGTTTCATGTTCGCGCACCCATCTACGTGGCCCGTCAGTGGTTGCGTCACCGGACCGCCTCTGTCAACGAGATGAGCGCTCGGTACTCTGTGATCCCTGACGAGTTCTTCTTGCCTGACGAGCTTCGGAAGCAGAGTACGACCCGTGGACAAGGGGGAGAGGAATCGTTAGATTCCTCGACCGGTGGAAACCTGCTTCAAAAGCAAAAGGCCTCGTGTGACTTTGCATTCTATGTCTACGACGAGCTCTTGGAGAAGGGTGTGTCCCGTGAGTTGGCTCGGGCACACCTGCCTCAGTGTACATTTACTGAATTTTATTGGAAAATTGATCTTCACAACCTGTTGCACTTCCTTGCCTTGCGCATGGAGGATCATGCCCAGAAGGAGATTCGGGACGTGGCAACCTTGGTCTATGACGCAATCAAGCCTATCGTCCCCGTGACGTGCGAGGCGTTCGAGGACTTTCGGGTCGGGTCTGTGACCCTGTCCCGGCTCGAGGTGGAGGCAATCAAGAACCGTGCGTCAGGTATTCCGGGCAAGGGTGAAAACTCGGAGTTCCAAGAAAAGTTAAAGCTTTTGGGCTTGGATACACCAAATGGACAGGGAACACCAAGTGCTCGAGTACCTGGGGACGAAGGGAACGCCTGTGACAGTCAAGCGCATTTCGAAGAGCCTCGGCCTTTCGAAGGAGTGTGTTCGGGGAGTGCTGTGGCACTCGAATAAGACGCAGCTCGTGTACCGCGCACCCATGTGTCGACGCAAGCGACCTGTTTGGTCTGCTTCGGACTCACGCATCCGACCTGCGACCCATAAGGTACCTCATCTTGTCTTGAGTCCGGCGCTGGAAGAACATGAAGATGAAGACCATTAAAGGCAGGCTACGCAATTCACCTAGTGTAGAGTGCTCGTACCCATACCAGCCACTTAGAGGGAAGGGGATATTTTTAATGAAAATTCGTGCTCCATAAATAATCATACCTATAATTCCAAATTGTATACACACTTCTAAAAAGGTTTGCCACTTGGGTTTCCGTTCATCAAGGTCGGGTGTGACCTTGTCAAGTGTCATTGATACGAGAAAAGCAAACATGAAACACAAGACGCCGACCCATGCGACGCCAAGTGTTTTCATCACCTGCTTGTTCATTACTTGTGTCGTAGAAAAAAACACGCTCTCGTAGCACAGTTGGTTAGTGCGTTGGTCTTATGTACCAAAGGTCCTGGGTTCAAGCCCCAGCGAGAGCAACCCCGAGCGCATCAGTGGCCGAGTTGGTCTAAGGCGTGAGACTTAAGATCTCATGGTGGCAACACCGCGTGGGTTCGAACCCCACCTGATGCACGAGGAAACCGTAGGTTTCCGAGCCGTGTGTTTCCCCGTTTCATAAAATCTATATACACAATATGGACTTTATGAAGTGTGAATGGTCGGAGGCCTGCCTCGTGACAATCATGGTCAAAGACTACCCAGAACAGGGCGTCACTCTCGAAGATCTGAAACCTCTGATTCACGAGATTCGTTCCAAAGCCAAAGACATGATTATCACAGCCGATTTATCCGGTGCAAACCTCGTGAATCTTGACCGGTTCAAGATGATCATGACCCTCGTCCAAGCAGTTGTCGAGTACACGAAGGACGACGATATTTTGCGCAAAATTCAAATTAAGGGTGCAGGCTTTATCTTCAGGACCCTGTATCGTCCATTTAGCTTTGCCATTCCCAAATTTTTCCGCGACATTATCGTATTTTTATAAAGACGATCATAGATAGTTATGAGTGTCTCGTGGCTCAAGTTCCAGCCAGACCAAGATGCCAAAATCTTGTACGTCCAAGTACTCGTCGCCGAACTGATCCGGGTTCAACCTGGAACCATGGAGGGTGTCGACGAGTACTGTACACAAGACCTCTTCCCGATGCTCGACCAAATCGAGCACCTATGTCTCACATACGGACTTCGCCAGGTGTGTTCGGCCGACGTTCAGGGTGTGAGTATCACAAGCATAAAGCCCATGGCAATGGTGCGTATGATTTGGAACGTCTACGAACACACGAAAAACTGCATCTTGCTCGATAGGTGCGAACTTCGCGGCGGAGACTCACTCTTCACGACGCTTGTTGAGGCAGTCCGTGGGTTCCTCCCACCATTCATGCGGAACATGATTACATTAATTCCGCACTCGAACAAGGAACCAGACGATAATGAGGACAAGTAAAATAATCAATGTTTTAAATTTCTGAAAACCGAATCGTACGTGATGTGGCATATCAACCGTTCTTTGAAGTCCAATGTCTCCTTTGACAAGGGACTTGAAAAAACCAATTATAATGTGATCGTCTAAACACTCTTGCTTTGACAGGGACTCGTACACGCACAAAATACGTATAGGAAATAGGTTCAATTGAAAATCAACTCCAACCTTGTAAAACTTGGGATCGAAAACAGCTAATTTTCGAGCACACTCGAGGCGAATAAGATACGAATGCGTCGAGAGGGTCCGACCTTCATACAAATTTTCAGACACTGGAGTCTTTATGACAGGGCATATAGGCCCTATATTTATCATGTCCCATGGAAGGTTGGCCGCTTCACGAAGCAAGTCTTCTAATTTTTGTTTAAAATGAGGAACGAGCCGAATGTCATCTTCCGTGACAAGAGCAATTTCATGACCCTTTTCAACCATGTCCCGCCATACCCGAACATGACTCATAGCACATCCATACTCTGGTTGACTAATGTAGAGTCCTGTTGGGGACTCTTCTCGTCCGTTTGTTGCCCTGAAAAACTCGACGTCAATTCCTTCTCTGTCAAATTCGGCCCATGCGTTGTCTCGTCTGTCTGTTCTGTGTTCAAGGTTGATGCAGTATGTGTGCATTTATAATCCATATCATTTTTGTACCCATCATCTATCGCATAGTTCAAGACGTCAATCACGTGCCATGAGAGAATCACGAGTATAAACAGACGTGCTCTGTAGTCGAGGTCTGGTATAAATTTTAAAATTAAAAGTGGAAACAGTATTGCAAACAAGTGGACACGCCAACTTGCATGGTACTGACCCTGTTCGAATGCTACATAGAATGCGAACGTGGCCAGAACTGCCAAGAACTCGTGGTTCATTACCAATTCATTCTAAAAAAACAATCTGCAAAAAACACATTACCGTCTGAGAAAATACAAGACCAATAGAACCAAGACTGCTATGATTACAAGACTCAACTTGTGAACCCAGAAACTATAGTCGTGCGTCCGGGACCAGCCTATCGTTGAGACGAGAGCAGCTTTTTGTCGCGCAATCGGTTCAGAAACGAACAGGTTATTTGACGGGTAATTTGCTATGAAACTGTCGACACCACCATCCTTGAGGTGCGCGGGATCCATACCCGCCCACTTTCTTGCACACGTGAGACGGATAAGGTACGCATGTGTTAATAATGACTTTCCGACGTGAATGTTTTTCGAGTGCTTACGAAGACTGATGGACAGAGTCGAGTCGGCCCCGATATTCACAAAGTCCCAATCGGGTGGAAGCTCTTGTAAAATTTGATCCAATTTTGGAACAAAATCGGTACTCAACGTGATGTCATCCTCAAACACGAGTGCCGTTTCATATTCGTTACTTATGATGTCCCTCCATATGCGAACGTGACTATCCGCACACCCCCATTCGGATTTCGATATGAAAATGTTCTCGGGAGCCATGAGTTTTCCGTCAGACGCCTTGAAAAATTCGACATCGAGACCTTCCCGCTCAAACTGTTCTTGGGCATTTCGCCGTCTATCTACACTTCGTTCAAGGTTTATACAATATATATGGTCAACCATTCCTATTAGTTGTACATAAAAAAATGGTGAGCGTGTTTCTTAACGATGAGTGACCTTCTCGTATTTTACCCACAAGGGAAGCACCTGTACATAGAGTTCTTGGGGTCACGGTACATTGAGCGTCAACCCAAGACGCCTGATGAAGTGGCGCGGTTTGCAATCGAGATTCGACCCGTCATCGAACAGCTCGATGCCTATGTTGAGAAGCATGGACTCAAAGAGATTATGGAGCTCAACCTCAAAGGAGTCCCAATTTCAAAGCTCAATTCAGAAACGGCTGTTCACCTCTTGAACCTTGTCTCGGACCTGCGTCCAGAGAAGGGGCTCCTTGAAAAGATTCGCATTACAAATACCAACCCAGTGTTCAACATGATTTACAAGGGAGTTCGGACACGTCTCCCTGACCGCGTCAGAGACCTTGTAGAACTCGAGGCGAGTTCGAAATTCTTTTGAAAATGTATATCAAGTATGGCACCCGAGAAAGATCCAGGGCGCTGGCACGACGATGAGCAAAAGTTCCTTGAAAAGCTCGAGCAACAGTGTAACGTGTATCAAGAGCACCACAATAAAGACCATCTGTACTACCAAAAACTTGCGTCAAAGTTCAACATCCCGATTCTCATCGTATCAGCCTTGAACGCCTTGTGCGCCATTGCCCTGAACGACTTTTTGGCTCAGCGCTATGTTAGCATCTTGAACGCCATCTTATCAGCCGGAACGGGTGTGCTTGGGTCGATCCAATTATACATGAAAATTAGTGAAAAGATGACCAACTCTGTTCGGGCCGCGACGCTCATGAAGCGCCTTGCACTCAAGATTTCCAAGGAGCTCAGTATCGATATGGAACACCGCGTCACGGACGGACAGGCTTTCTTGGGCGATTGTTTCGCCGAGTTTAACACGGCGCTCGAACAAGGAAACCCAGTTGAAAAGGGACTCTACAATCACATGGCGTTTACGCAGCTTCCGAAGAAGGAAAAGCTTGGTCTTTTGGGAACGATTACGGGGTCGCCACGCAAGTCAAGTATTGAACTTGTTGGCACGGAAATTAGTGGTTCATCTGGAATGCTTTCACGTCTCGGGGAGCCTCGAGCCAAAAAGCTTTGGGGTCTCGTTGAAAGAGCTCAAATAGACGCTCGTTCTCGTGCCGTATTACAAACTCCTTTTCGTCAGAACGGGTCAGGTTCGGAGTCTCCTCAATCGATTCAAGAAGAACCGGATGTAGAGCTTGGAGTTCGGGGTTCCTAAGCTTTGCAACCTCAAAGCCGATGTCGAGGTCCAAGCCCTCTTCCGTACGAAGCCAGTAGTGTTCACACGCCTCTCTGGTCTCAGGAATGACGCAAAAGCCTTTGACCACCTGACTCTGAATTCCTTTTTGATCCAAAAATCGCTTCAAAAGAGCAACATGGTGCACAACGTTCCCAGAGACGTTGTGCAGTTTGATACGCAAGGCGAGACGACGGAGGTCTACGTCCATTATGTTTTATATATTTTTGTTTCCTTATGTTAGGAATGTTAGGCTGGATACTACTTGTGGCGGTTACAGCAGTTGTTACCACTACACTCGTCCTATATTTCCAGAAGAAGAAGCAACCACCACCGCCTCCTCCACCGCCTCCTCCACCACCTGCACCAAAGGTGCCCAAGCCGGCTCCTCCCCCTCCAACACCTAAGCCGGCACCCGCGACACAGGGTGCATACTCTCCAGCACCCTTTACTCCCGGTGCGCGCCCTCCGGCACCCGTTCCTGCTACTCCCACGCTTCCCGTGCGTCCTCCAGCACCCGTTCCTGCTACTCCCACGCTTCCCGTGCGTCCTCCGGCACCCGTTCCTGCTACTCCCACACTTCCCGTGCGTCCTCTAGCACCCGTTCCTGCCATGTTCCCACCCGCGCGGCCTCCAGCACCCGTTCCTGCCATGTTCCCACCCGCGCGCCCTCCAGCCTTGATGCCACCCGTGGGTGGCCCTTCACCGGTTCCAACCGCGTTCACACCTACACCGGCGCCACTGACACCCACACCGTCTCCGACCGCAACTTCCAAGAAAGGGTTCGTATACGACCTGAAAATCAACGGAGCAACAAACACTCAATTTAATCAGCAAATGCAAAGCCTGAACCTCGGGTGGTACTATACATGGGGTCTCACGGGATCACCCGGTCTCAATCTCAAGTTTACGCCCATGGTATGGGGTGCACCAGACGCTGCAAAGATCAATCAAATTCCAGCAGGATCGACTGAGATCTTGGCATTTAATGAACCTGACGGCAACAACCAAGGCGCGCAATCAAACATGAGTATTGCACAAGTTGTGCAATTGTGGCCACAACTCAAAGCGACGGGTCTTCGGATTGGTTCGATTGCAGCCTACACGAGTCCTTTGGCAACGTCGTACACGATGCCTCCAGGCCCACCAGCTGCTGGTCGTCTTCCACCGGCGCAACAGTCTATACCAACCACGTCATACTTTGACGCTCTCTGGACAGCCTTAAGTCAGGCGAACATGACACCGGACTTTATCGCCCTTCACTGGTATGCTCCTCCAGACGCGGCCGGCTTCCTTCAGTGGATCGATAACATTTACGCCAAATACAAGAAACCCATATGGATTACCGAAATGTGTCCGGCTGATTGGCAAGCTGGAAACCCGGGTCAGCCAGCCTTTGAGCGGTACACGGTTCAGGATATCCAAACGTTCATGGACACTGTTGTCGCGGGTATGAACTCTCGGACATATGTGGAGCGTTTCTGTTGGAAGACTCGGCCGACAACAGATATCAACATGGGGAACGGTGCACTGATTGCACTCGACGGAACACTTACGCCACTCGGTCAGCATTACGCAAGCCTTTAAAAAAATGCCACGTAGTGTCAGCATGGACCCGATCCTTGCTCCTTCGACATCACGTTTCACCACCTTTCCTATCCGGTACCCGGACCTTTGGGCCCTGTATAAGAAAGCAATTGCAAGTTTCTGGACGGTCGAGGAGATTGATTTGGGCGGAGATTTGAAAGATTGGGAAAAGTTGAATGATTCGGAAAAGCACTTTATTAAACACGTCTTGGCATTCTTTGCCGCCTCAGATGGAATTGTCATGGAAAATATCGATTTGAACTTTTCAAAGGATGTTCAGATCCCAGAGGCTCGGTCATTCTATGCGTACCAGTCGTTTAACGAGTCGATCCATAGTGAGACGTACTCGCTCATGATTGATAAGCTCGTCAGTGACCCTGCTGAAAAGGCGGATCTGTTCCGGGCTATTGAACACGTACCTGCCGTAAAGCGCAAAGCTGAGTGGGCACTTCGCTGGCTGGGGACCGGTCCCGGGTCGAGTTCCAATGGAACTCTCCCTCCCTTCGCCCAACGCCTTGTCGCTTTCGCATGCGTCGAAGGCATCTTTTTCAGTGGATCGTTCTGTGCCATCTTTTGGCTCAAGAAGCGTGGGCTCATGCCTGGTCTCTCGTTCAGTAATGAGCTCATCTCACGGGACGAAGGGCTCCATCAGGAGTTTGCCGTCACTTTGTACCACAATTTGAAAACGAAATTAGATGATAACACCATTTTCCAGATTGTGGTTGAGGCCCTGGAGATTGAGAAGGAGTTTATCACGGAGGCTTTGCCGTGTCGGCTCATTGGTATGGACTCTTTCTCTATGAACGAGTACATCATGTTCGTGGCTCAGCGTCTATTGGTTCAACTCGGTGTGACGCAACACTCTATTGTGGCAAGTAACCCTTTCGACTGGATGGAAAACATCTCGTTGGAAGGGAAGACGAACTTTTTCGAAAAGCGCGTCGGTGATTATTCAAAGCACATGGTCACGGAAGGTGACGGCGTGCGGTTTGACGAGGAGTTCTAAAAGAACCTTTGTCGAGCGGAAGCGGACTTAGGTCTTCTTGAACTGCTTCTGGTAATCAGCCTGGAGTTGTTTAAGGGCCCGAGGCACCTTTGCTGGCGGAGCGACCAAATTGTTGTAAAACGCCGACCGGGGGCTCAAAAGCAGATACAGGATCACAAGCGCGAGCGCAGCAATCAAATAGTTCCGGCTCAATTTCATTTTATATACGTCAACTTTTTTTACACGGACACTGAAGGTGACGGCGTGCGGTTTGACGAGGACTTTTGATTTAACGGCGGCGACGATCACCACCGCTGCCACGGACGCCCCTCTTGCGCGCGTTCCCGTAAAACGCCGACCGGGGGCTCAAAAGTAGGTACAGCGCAACAGCGGCAAGTGCCACGATGACGAGGTTATTCTTTGCCAGGTTCATTGGAGAAGCCATTGTACTATTTCATAGTATTTTATTTCACAAATCGGTTTTCCTGGAACCGGTCCGTCAACTGATCATCCTGATTGTCACGAGTCGTGTAATGAGACACCAGAGACTTTACGAGAATGAAACGCAGAATCAACGATAGGACTATAAACACGATAGCGTGGAGGAACAGACCCTTGATGGTCGCGAGCCCCTCTGGGCTTGCAACCCACGGGCCAAGAATACCACTCGTCGTCCTGAACGCAAAGGGACTTGCGACAATCATGAACGCGAGGAGACTCACAATGGCACTCATTTATTATGTTGTCACAAATTAAATGAGTGTGATAATTTTCGGTATCGCACTGGTCATATTTACCATTCTGGCTTTAAAAATCATATACTCGATACCACGACCTGACCCTGACCCAGTCCCAAGTTCTGGGAAACCACTCTCAACAGATACGTACATAGGTCAAGGAAACTGCCCTGTCGGGTGTTCGTGTTTCCCCCACCAACGGAGTGACGGGTCTGTGACAAAATCTCAGACGTTTTGCGGGTACATGGGTAACGACGGGTTAGTGCAGTGTCCTGAATCGTGTTGTACACCAACGTGTTTTTAGTTGCATATACCGCCATAGCACGTGTGGTAGCACTCGTCACCCGAGTCGCAGTACTCACCGGCCATCTTCGGACCATAAAAGGTCGACTTGTGTGCAATCAACAGACGCATCAGAAAGCCAACGACGGCAATGAACACGAGGGCGTGGAGTATCAGACCCGCCGTCGTGGGAAGACCCTCGGCTGACGCGACCCAGCTTCCAAGCACGCTACGCACGGTCTTGTATGCGGTAGGGCTTGCAATAGCAACGTACGCCACGAACGGGATAAGATAATTGAGGCTCATGATCTACTATTCACGAGGAAAATTACTCGGAATCGTCGTCAAAGTCGGCCGGGTGCATGACCTGACCCTGGATAGAGCGCGCACCATCTGCCGTGTACAGGACGCGAGACTCCTTCACGAGACCACCCTGAGATATGGTCACCGTGCCGCCATAGCTGGACTTCTTCGTGCCCCACACCAGACGCCACACAAAGTGCGCCACGATCACGAAGACCAGGGCATGCAGAAGCAGACCGGCGGTGGTGGGCAGACCGTCGGCTGAGGCGACCCAGCTTCCAAGAATCTTCCGAACCAGCTTGAAGGTTGCCGGGTTCGCCACGAGGAAGAACACGGCAAAGGGGACAAGCTTCTTCTGCCAGTTAAAGTCCATTTGGTACTATTACCCGAGAAATTTAGTTCCCGAATGCTTGGCGGTGCTGACGAAGCATCTGAGACGCTGCGTTCTTGTTCTCATTTTTGTTGTTGAACGACTGTTTTGCATTATAAAATACATTCTGGTTTTCGGACGGTTGGGCCGCGGGGCGCTGACTCTTGCGCAAACGGTTCAGAACCTCGACATTCACCTTGGCGATATTCACGGACCCGTTCGCCTTGACGAACTTTTTGTTTTTTATATTGAAATTCAGGGGTGGACGGTTCCTGAACTTGTTACGTGCCGGAACCTGGAGAGACACGAGAATCTTATTCACAGTCTTTTTCTGAGCGGCATTCAGACGAGGATCGTTCTTGAGCTTGGACCAGTTGAACGTGTTCATGTATGGTCCTGCACGACCCCTGAGGCCGGGTCTCTGAGCCGTCTTAAGTATGGCGTGTTGCGCCTTGCCCGTGGACTCTTCCGTATTTTGAACAGAATTGAGGACGTTCTTGACACGGGTCAAGAGGGGGTATTGTTGGTACAAGTCCTGCACAGGACTTGACCCTTGGCCCGCCGAGGGTTGTTGTGTGGCGGCGGGCACAGTTAGTTTCCCTGCTTAAACATAGACGACGCGTTTAGATTGACGTTACGAATTACAGGCGTGTTTTTGTTGCGGTTATTTAAGTTATACTTGGTCTTGTTTTCTTCGTTCTTGAAGTTCCAACGAGCGTTTTTTTGGGCACGAATGACAACAATGTTCCGACCGTTCGGGGCCTTGATTGTCTTTTCAAGGTTTGGGTTGGTTTGGCGAGGAGACTGTTGACGTGTCGTCTGTGTCATGAGACTCTCTGCACGCGTTGGAGCGGCCGGAGACACCTTGGCATTCAGACGACGACGGTAGTTATTGATTTTTGTTTTCAAATTTGCATTGTTCACCTGACCCACCTTTTTCAACAGAATGTTGAGCCGGCGAAGTTCCGAGGTTGCTTGCGCCTTGTTCATGACGTTTGTATTTTGGTTCACGGCGCCACGGAGACTGTTTAGGTTGGCGCCACCGGAACCACCCACACCAATATTTGCGGCGTTCGCGCGGAGCCGATTGTTTATAAGGCGCAGAACAGCCGTCTTGCGGTTGTTATTGATTTTCAGAGCCTCGAGGTTTGCCTTGAGTTTCTCAACCTCTGCAATACTCTTGCCGTTCGGGCTCGTGATATTGTTGTTGGTCACGCCTGACAGAAGTGCCTCAAGTGCTGCACGCTTGGCATTCACATTGGCAGCCTCCGCACCGGCTGCAGCCGTTTGAGCTTGTTGAGCCGCCGAGGCATTGGGACGCGCCTGTTGAGCGGCATTGGCAGCGGCCTCAGCACCAGCCTGTTGCGCAGCAGCGGGTGGCTTATGGAGCACGAGAGCTTGTTGCTGAGCAGCACTTGCAGCCGCGGCCGCCTGCTGGATAGCGGTTGCTCCTGCCCTTTTCGCTGCATTTGCCGCGTTGTTTCCAGCAACGGATGGGGGTGCACTTGGTGGAGTACTCATTGTACCAGCTGCTATATTTGCCTGACGCTGTGCAGGTGCACCCGCATTTCCTGCCGCCGCGGCCGCCGCGGCCGCCACGCGAGCGCGCTTTGCGTTAATGTACTTGTGAAGCGCATTTGCCATGAGATTATTTAAAGGAGGCACCTTGTTGGGCGTGTTTCTATTTTTAAGGTAAGATTGTACATAGATTCCAACGTTGCGTTCGAGGTTTCTGTTTGCGTTGTTGCCGCCAGCCCCTGGCTGTTTCCCAAACTTCGACCAAAACCCCGATGTTATATTCGGCATGATGTCTTACTTGTGACCAAGAAAAAAGACCAAACAGGGCTTAAGGGCCTGAAACCCTAGTACAGTAGAACACACAAGATGGCCCTCCAGATGTTTTCTTCCTTCAACGCGTCCAATGTTTCTTTCAGCGATGTTCGCAAGAATGCCAAGGGTGGCAAGGCGGTGTACCTGAACCAGGTTGGTGGTGGCAAGCTGATTTTCCAGTTGCCTCCCCTGCGTGCCCCGTTTGGCCTGAGTGAGTACAAGGACGAGGCATCTGGTCGCGTCAGTTACACTCTGCCTCTGAGTCTGGACAAGCCCGAGGTTCTGGAGGCGTTCACCAAGTTGGACGAGCGCGTTCTGACGTATATCACCGAGCACAGCGAGGAGTTGCTCGGCAAGAAGATGAGCCGCGACGTGATTGCCGAGGGTCTGTACAAGTCCCCGATCAAGAAGAGTTCCAAGGAGGGGTATGCACCGACTCTGAATCTGAAGGTTCTGACGAGTCTGAAGGACGGGTCCATCTCGACAGAGGCGTACAGCTCCAAGCGCGAGCCCGTGCCTCTGTCTGATCTGGAGAAGGGTCAGGCTGTGAGTGCAATCATCGAGATCAACCAGATTTGGCGCACGCCTGCAGGTGTTGGCATCACTGTCCGTGTTCACCAGGTGATGTTTTCCCCGACCAACAAGCTGAAGCCGTGTGCATTTCTCGCCCCGGCCGACGAGCCCGTCTCTGACAAGGGAAGCGAGGTTGCAGAGGAGGACATCGAGTACGAGACCGACCCGGACAACTAGCCAAGTCGTGGAGCGACTTGTGAACCCAACATCGAGACAGATTCCCAAACTTGACCTTGACTAAAAATGTGTGTAATAGATATAATGTCCTGGATAAACTCCAGACAATTTAAAATTGCAGATCGTAACGGTCGTCACTATGTGTTTCGTCGTAACAACGCAGGGAACACAGAGATTAACATCCCCAAAAACATTACAACAAAGGCGGAAGCAGCGCGTTGGCTCCGTGCCCACCCTGAAAAGGTGGCCAAGCCAAACAAGTACAGGAGAAAGCGTCCAGCCGTGAAGCTCCCGGCCTATGTTGCTGCTGCATTTGACCCGTTTGCTGTGGACGCGTTTCCACGCAATATGCGTCAAAGTCCCGGGTACTTCTTCCGGTACTCGTCGCCGAAGTACGGAGGTGCGCCCAGTCCTGAAAAGGCGAGAACGCCGAGGACGAACATGAGTCCTTCAAACTTCAAAAAGAGTCTGAGGAACATGGTCAGTATCGGATCGGGACGGCAAGGGCGCGCCTATATTGTTCGCCAAGGGAAGGTTCAATTTGTTCTCAAAATTGCACCCTATGACACATCGGCAAAGAGACGCGGGGAACGCCAACCCGGTGACATAGAGTATGACATCAACTATGCGTGTATGAAAGCCGCACCCGAAGGTGTCGTCAAGCTTTATTCACACATTCACGCCCTCGACTTTGTCCCCGAGACCAACCTCAAGAGTATAAAGAATCTGGACAAACCTCACTTTGAACTCGCGAAACAAAACATTATCGTCATGGAACTTTGTGAAGGTGGGGCACTCGAAAAGTGGTTCGACAAGCATAGACCTTCAGATGATCTTATGCTTCGTATCATTAAGCAAGTTCTCACGACACTTCGAACCTTGATGACCAAGTACCCATACTTCCGACACAATGATCTTCACCTTGAGAACATATTTGTCTCGAAGAAACGTGGGTTCCTTATTGCAGACTTTGGGTGGGCCCGTCTCAAGGCTCAAGGCACAAATCCGGCCGTGAACACTGCAAATGGAACATCGACTGCCTCGTACTACGGTGTTGGCCCCAAGACGAATTCGCGGTATGACATGCACCTCTTCCTAAACAGTATCCGTGAAAAGTGCTTAAAGAACGCTGGTCTCGTTCCCAAGACGCTCAAGTTCCTAAACACGGTTATCCCAGAGGGGTACAGAGGTAAGACGGATACACACGTCAACGATTTCCGCCTAAAATATGATGACCCGTGTCCCGGCCTTCCAAGTCTGATCAAGGTTCTGAGTCACCCATTTTTGAAACAAAAATTGGTGACGTCTCCAGAACTCATGAAGGCTAAGGCAAAGTTGCGAAAGGTGGCGAAGAAGGTGGCTGTTCGCGTCACATCTGCCGAGCTCCTCGCCGCTAAGGCCCGGCTCAAGAGGGTTCGTGGTGTGTCTCCACCGAAGAAACGGTCGTACACGAACGCCGAGCTCTTGGCGTTGACACGTAACCAGCTGTTTAAGCTGAGCCCGACGACGCGCGCACGGGCCGTGAAGCTCCGGGCAGCTGTGCGACCGAACATCAAAAAGGCGACCAACAACGCAACGGCTCGCAAGGCGGTTCGAGCGGGGCAGAACATACAGAGGAAAAAGATTCGAAGCATTCCCAAGAATGTCTTGAACGATCCTCGGTTCAACAAGACCTGGCTCAAGATATACAAGAACCTGACGCCATGGGGTGGTGAGACGGTCCAAAACACACAAACTCGGGCACGGAACATGGCGCGGAACCTCATACGGAACCGACTGAACAAGGGTCAGCCCGCATTCTCCCCGAGCCCTAAGAAAAAGACGCCAAGCCCTAAGAAAAAGACGCCAAGCCCCGTGAAAAAGGCTCGTGTGAATTCAAGTGCACAATTGAGGAGGGTCATTGTAGGTGCGAAGAAGAGTCCCACGTCTGGTCGGTTAAAGATCAAGGCGCCGAACTCAGGTCGACTCGTCTACGTGAATGGCGGCTCCGTGTCCCTCCAGTACCTGAAGAACTTTGCGAGTCGCCACGGAGTGAACATTAAGGGTCTACGTTCAAAGTCAAATATTGCCCAAAAACTTTTTGGGTGAGTATATAAAAGATGATGAAGCGCAAGGACATGATCATTATTGGTCTGGTGATTGTTGCAGTGCTTCTGTTGGCGTTCAAGGTCGTGTCCTTTGGTGACGCTCTCACGCCCCCAGACAAGGGCAACATCATCGTGTATGGCTCCAAGACGTGCCCGTGGTGTGTCAAGCAGGAGAAGTACCTGATCGATAACGGTCTGCCATATACGTTCGTGGACTGCAAGTCGGGCAAGTGCCCCGACTTTGTTCAGGGGTTCCCGACCCTGTTGGTTGACGACGTGGTGAAGGTGGGGTATACGGAGGTCTGAACAGGTCGAGGGCGCCGAAGGCGCGCTCGGAGTAACATGTGGTCAGCACTTGGTTTGTAACTCTTGAGTCCTGGGTGTCACAGACGGACTACCGTCCGTCTGCTCGTTTCCAGGCCTGAGGAGTTTTCTCAAATTTGTTTTGAAATTTCGTGGTCAGAGACGTGCTACGCCCGTCTCCTCGTCTAACACTTAAACGCCGCCACGGCAACAGCCAGCAGGAAGGTGTGCCACAGGGTGTCAACCGGCTTGAGCACGCTGATGTGCTTCACCAGGGACGTGTTCCACAGGAAACGGAGGAGGACGGTCATGATGATAATGTAAATGGCCAGGATAACCAGGTTATACAGCATCTCCTTCTGAGAACGGGACTGAAGCAGGTTAAACATCTTTTACTAGGATCAAAGAAAAAAGTAAGTAATAGTAAGATGGCCGTACAGGCTAAAAAGGTTGTGCGCCGACGGACCACTGGTAAGGCGCCGAACCCGTACGCGCCCAAATACACGTGGGCACCCTGGGGGACAAACGGTGTTGTGCACGACAACTGTTATGACTATGCGTTCGGGTCGTACTCGGCGCGTCGAACCTCGAAGAGCGTTCCTGGGAACCGAAGCGGCATCTCATCAAACGGACTGAACTTCCGGACGTGCGCAGGTATTGCAAAGCGCGTCCTATCTGACAATCCCGGGAGCGTCTATAAGATGCGCAATCCAAACGCCAAGCCCCGTCCCGGGTTCTACAAAGTGATGTGTTTCGTCGCCCCGTCCAACGACTTTGGGAACTCCACTGGTGATTTCCACTGGTACAAGGAGATTAGCGCTGTTCGGTACAGAGTGCGTGCAGGTGATACGGTCGCTGGCCTTGCCAAGTTCTTCCGTGTCACGCCACGGACTATACAGATGGCACTTGCAAAGGGTCGGTACTCAACGAACGCCAATAACGGTCGAATTGCAAACAAAAATACGGACCTTCACGTTCTGGGCAAGTACAACCTTGCTGCGCTTCAACGCCAAACTCGTTCACGGACGACCACCACACGAACAAACAACTCAAAGCTGCCTGCTGGGAAGGTGATTGAAATTCCAGTGAAATTATGGAGCCACAAAACAGGGTGGGCTGGTGGGCCACTTCTCGTCGATGCGTCCGGACGTACGATAAGTGATCCACGAAAGGCCAACAGGAGCTATAAACCGGGGTTTCATTATACAAAGTTCTGTTCGGCATATGGTGTGCGTCGTGGGTTTGCCAAGACGGGCACGAATGCGAACCGCTAAAAGTTTTCAGGTGCGGGAGGGAGGCCGAGCTCGTGAAGAATATCCTGTAAAACTTCTGCAGGATCAATATCAAATCGAATATCGGATATGAATCCACCCTGATTCGGAATAAGTTCCCGAAATTGAAGACCAAATCCACTAAGAATATTTGCAACATTTGAAGTTTCAAAATCAGATACATGTCGAAACGAGTCTTGGACACGTTCGATGATGAGACGGCACTTGTATGTTGGAACGTCAAATGGTTCACGACACATAGGGCACGTAGGCGTCTCTGTACACTGAAGCTTCCATCGGTTCAGACACCTTTCGTGAAATTGGTGTGTACACCCTAATGTGCGCGTTGCACTTTGTCCCCCCATGGTGGCAAGACAGACGGCACACTGTGGCCCACTGTGCTGCCAACACCGTTCCTGACCCTCGCGTAAAACTGTTTTACACGGTGTCCCTGAAAGCGTCTGAGCAGAACACCTTCGAACGCCCGGGTCCGTCATATTTTACCCCTGTATTACTTTTTACCGAGCACGTCGCGCCCGAGCAACCTCGGCCTCGAGACTTTTGATTGCGTCACGGTACTTTTCACGTATATTTTCCTCGACGTTTTTCCGGAACACGACGATGGGGTCATCGTCCTGTTCCATGCGACACTGGGGGCACTCGATGGATGTCTCGAACCATTGCATGATGCACTTTGGATGGAATATGTGCCCACACCGGAGTTTCTTATCCGTCCGTTTCGTCGGTTCAAGACACACGGCACATGTCGCCGAAAGGTGTGCACGACACTTCCCGTCTTCGACCGCCTTTGATTTGCACTTTGTTCCACTGTGAGTCAGAGCTGAGCAGTTCATCTGAAATAATCGAACAGATTTCTTCGTGGATTTCTTCCACACTTCTGTTGGCGTTTACAATGTGTACTTTACATGGAACATTCTGAACGAGTTTCTTGTATTCGTCATCAAGGTCGAGCCAATACTCTTTCGTCACACCCGAGTCCCCTGCCTGGTGGCGTTCCTGGATATGTTCCCATGCCAACTCCGGCGATTTTGAAAGGAAAATATAGACGTCCGGAAACCAAGCATATTGCTCGTAAAAATAGGCATATGTCTCGTGCTCGTGAGGTGTGACGTACCCCTTCTTCCGAAGCACTTCCCAAAACACCCACCGTGAACTGAGGAGAGAACGTTCGTAAATCACAGTCTTGGATGTCTTGAGAGGTCTGAGTGTTTGAAGAATTTTCATGTGAAAATAGAATGCCCAACGTTTTGGATCGTTATAAAACTCTTCGAGAGGCCATTGATTGATGGGCTCGCGTCGAACTGTAAACCCATTACGGGACAGTAAATTCAATTGCGTCGTTTTCCCCGAACCGATGTTCCCATCGACGACGACCTTCATTATATTTTAAGCTCTTTTGAACTTTAATTGTGAGCTGCACCTCCAAATACAGTAGACGACTCGTTGTTGAGAGTCTTGTTTGCAAGCTCCGTACCATCCGTCTTTTCAAGGACTATTGTCCCCGTGAACGGAGCGCCAAGCTTCACAAACACGTCACCGTTCGTATACGGTCCGCCACTCACGGGCATGGTGAGATCTGTTCCACGTACACGCACTGTAGTGTTGACACTTCCATAGGAAGAGTACCACAACTGCGGTCGGCCCGACGTGTCACCCACGGCACCAAACTGGTGCGCCATTCCGATCACGTTCGGTACC